>JGI24916J38487_100730_pt1 | contig 36720 bp, 32 predicted proteins | sample LinPfosmplate4_FD_38487 | JGI IMG/M metagenome (IMG submission 38487) | reverse complement strand
TCGAGCTCGGTACCCGGGGATCCCACCACATATGTTATGAGGGTTTGCAAAATCTCCTGGAGCTAGATTGCTTGGCATATATATTATCCTGTGATTTTTTCTCCAACATTACGATATCCCTCTTGCTAGATGGTTTTGTTGTTTTCGCTACTTCCAGTGGCTTCCACTTCCTGAATCGTGGTACGAATACACATTTCATAATGTAGGACTTCTTGAGGTCCACATACTTGTCTTCATTGATATTTTCGAACTCTTCTTCGTCGTCACTTTCTTCTAGAAGATCAAGGTTACGATTTTCTTTGATATTCCTGAAGAGGCTGTTCATCATGACACTTGTTTTGTAGTCGGTAATAGCACATATGCCGTGAGGTTTCTTGTCATCGGCTACATGCAAGTTATAAATATCACATCTAACCTGTGCCTTAACATTGAAATACGCGACAGGGTCAGATTTATCCGTGTATTGAGTTACACCTTTGCATCTGCTGGATGAAAGCTCTACACACCCGATCCCATAGACCCCGTAAGGAAGAGACCTGGCGTGCTCAATTGCATCCTTAAATGTTGAGACTAGTACTGGTGAAGTGACAAGTACCTGATCTTTGAGGAACATATCATTATTAATTTCATTATTCATGAGGTTGCTAATAAATTGATATTTTTGCGAGTATTTGTTGTTAGATATATTTTGTCCTTTGTAATAATGTATGTCTAGTACCGTGAAGCAGGTTGCATTGTTTACGTGCAATACCACTCCAGAGACGATGGTGCCGTCACCGTAGCATAGCTCGTTAGAGAAGCTAGTCAGGATCTTAGAGATACTGTTAATTGAACCAGACTTACCGAAAGACATCATGTAGCATATGTTCTCTTTATCATCATATGTGTACCACAGAATGCACTTCTTTCCTTTTGGAAGCACCTGGTACACATCACAATGAACCTTCCTATGAAGAAGAACTCCATAAGAAAGTTCGATATTAGGAAATCGAGCCTTAAGACTTGCTGTAGTCATTATTTGTAATATCATAGGTACGGTAGTTTCTTTAATCTGTTTTTGAGTTAGTATGAAGAATATCCTTCTGCCTCATTGGCGGATATAATGCCTCCCTCTCTACCAGAATCATCTTTCTTAATGTTACTCAAGAAGTCTCGTAGTTCTGCCTGCATTTCGTTTGTATCCATTACAGGTGTTTCTTGTGCCTTCTGAGTATCTTGCGATAATATCTTATTATACCTTTCTGTTGGTTTGTTAATCAGATCACGCACCTTAGGAACAGTAAGAGTGTTGATAAAGAAAGCATACAAATAGTGGACAAGCATAATTAGTATCAACGATATAATAGTCCATTGTAAGGCCCAGCCAATCATTAACTAATATATTGAAACATTAGTTAAGGTTGGATAGAAACGTATCGATAGTGGCTTGAAGCATAGGCGTGTTAATGTGGTGATCACTCTTAAAGAATGCGTCGATAACAACATCCTTCTCATAAGTTAGTGTGAGATATGCATGGTTATTTCCAGGAACTTTATAGTCAACGACTTCAATGCGCCTTACGTAGTAATTGTTTGGTATTTGCGATGCTACAGGTTTCAATACCTCTACACTATTGTCTATAGTTATGGACAAATCTCGGTGGATGATGTGTTCGACTAGGTCATTTTCAACTGAGACTCTAAACAGTGTACCTTTTTTAACTGTGAACACTCCACAATGTGTATAGAATAGTGACGTCCGCTCTACTGACTCTTTTACAAATCCATTCAATGTATCATCATTAAATGATGATAGCTTAATGTCGTTTAGGTAGTATACTGGCATGCTGTTATATCTATAATTCTAAACCATTTAAACCGATTAAGATATCATTCTCTAACATTATGACCAGCATTATCATCGTAGACAAAACCGCATCAATCAAATCGAGTAAGGTCCTTAGCCTTACTCGCAATACACTATATAAGAAATGTGGTTTCCGAAAGGCTGATGGTTTCGAGTTGAGAAACAAGTTCATTATCAAGAAGTTTGAGGTAGATACTGTCGAAGTGTGGGCTCGAGACAGCGGGAAAGCTGGTAGTGAGAATAAGTATGATCTACCGCCACCAATTGATCAGGCATTGTACTTTGGGAGCATCGCAATTGCAGCTTTTGACAGTGATGGTGAGTTCATTGATCTGAATAAGGAGACATGGAAGAAGGTGTATGAGCACTTGTTTGGAGGCTTCGAGGATATCGATGATCCAGACTCAGAAGCCGAGTACAGTGAGGATGAACTTGAATCTGTGCCAGCGGAGAAGAAGACGAAGAATGGATACTTGAAAGACGGATTTGTAGTCGACACAAACGAGGACAGTAACGATGAAGAGGAGGAGGAGGACGATTCAGAAGAAGAGGATGATGAAAGTGAGAGTGATGACGAGTCAGAAGACGAAACAAACGACGACATGAGTGGCGGCTCAGAGCTAGAACTAGAGGACGAGTATTATTACTCAGACGAAGACTAAGATAAAGGGAAAATTGAAATGATATAAAGTCTGATAGTGCATTATATCATCACAATGCACAAGATTACCGATCCTAAAACGTTTAGAGATGGCGTGGTACAAGAGTTATCTAAGTTTCTGCCACAGAAACATTATGCAGCCAATTTGGAGAAGGGCGTGTTCAATTGGTGCATACAAGAAGCTGATAATAAAAACGTAGTGAAGAAGTGGGAAAACGTGTACTTCGTGCAGATTTATATTGATCGATTCCGAATGATTTGGATGAACCTTCAGGACGAGGCTCTACTAGCAAAGGTTGTGTCGAAAGAAATTAAGCCACACGAACTTGGTCAAATGTCACATCAAGAGATCGCACCAGATAGGTGGGAGAAGCTTATCCAAGACAAGAAGGAGAAAGATGAGAACAGGTACGCCCCCAAGCTTGATGGTAACACAGACATGTTTACTTGTAGAAAATGTAAGTCAAACAAATGCAGCTACTATCAGCTACAGACTCGTTCTGCTGATGAGCCAATGACTACGTTTGTGACATGTGTCAACTGTGGAAATCGTTGGAAGTGTTAAATAGTAAATAAAAGATAAGTATTTTTTATTTACTACGCTGTGTAAAGTATTCGAATAATGAAGAGATAAAAATGATTTTTGTATGGGTTTAGATGATTAGTTCCAAATCGGATACTTTCCAGTATTCACTTCCTCCACCAGGAATTGGGCGCCTGATGATGAATGGTATCTTTTTCTGTTCAAGCTCCATAAGAGCAATAGTGTAGCCAGTAACTGCGTTTGGAGGAACTTTCACGAATGGTTGAGCTCCCTCATCCACCTGCTTAGCCCGAAGTCCAAGGATCCTTGCCTTCTCAAACTTAGTAAGGAACGGTAGTGTTCGGTGCAAATCATCGACGACGTCTCCGTTTGCGCCACGGACTACTGATGACAGAGTCCTCACCTCATCGTAATTGTGCATACGAGATTCTGGATGATATACATCTACATAATTAGAGATCACTTCGCGATCAAACTTCTTAAGGTAGTTATCATCTTCGTCTTCTTCATCACTGCTATCTTCGTCTTCGGTATCTTCGATATCTTCCTGAGGTGGAAGTTCCATAGGTGCACTGACCTGTTCAGGACCTTCCTCGTCATCAGTTTGAGAATCTTCTTCATCTTCTAGACCACCGAAGTCGAAATCATCATCGAGAACAGTCTCGTTGATCTCCGCTCCAATATTTATTTTAGGTTTGACTACATCGTCCCCGTCTTCGCTGTTTGAATCAACTCCATCTTGATCGAAATTAGGCTCCCCGTCATCGCTTGCTGTTTCAGGTTCAGTTCCGTCATCGCTGTTATAGCTTGCTGTTTCATGTTCAGAGTCGCTCATGTTAGTATATAAAAAGGTATATATTTAAATTGTCTGCTTCAATTTTCTTATTATTGCTGTTCGCTTGTTTTCCACGTGGTGTCGCAGTTAGCACACATGTAGATATACTTGATATTCGTATCGTCGTACCTTACATACAACACCTCATTCTCAGCCTGACCCTTTGCGGCTGGACACTCTTGATTGGGACACTTGATGGTCTTGATGCGTGGTAGGGTGGGATCACTTTTTGTGTATTCGTTGATCACATGAGTGTACTTTTCCTCGCTACGCTTTACCTGAGTCTTAAGTACACAAACATCTGTTTCTGTTACATCGCTTGATTCGTGACCACAGTGACGACAATAGTAGATGAGTTTATTCGCGTCGTCTGCCGTGACTTTGAGATAGTACATGTTGTCGCATTTTACGCAGAAGTGCATGTCTGTATATAATACTGGTATATTGTTTTTAACTGACTTCATTTTTAACACTAATTCAGATTATTGTGTCAGTTGCTTAGCTGTCTCGAGAAGCATAACACTCAATTGTTGGTAGTCAATTTGTGTAGCCATACTATAGATTGACATATACACTACCTGATTCGCGTTCGTACCAACATTGCTTTCATTCCATGCTTTTACGGATTTATCAATAATCTCCTTCTTACTTTCTAGATTTTCCATGAAGTCAGATTTCGCGATATCGAACAAATCACCAAAATCATTTTTATAGTATGGTTTGTTGAAGACATCTAACATCGCAAGTTTGATATTCTTGTACCTTACGATCTCTTGATATTTGTAGAAATCGCGGTGGCTTTCGTCAATACCAGGCTCATGAGAAAGAGGTTCTTTTGTCATTATACTTCGGATAACTAGAAGGATACTAGTAATAGTGTTACAACCAGTCCATGCATCTCCGTTCCATGTATTGAGAAGTGATAGACACACCTTACCATTCTTGTATAAATTAGGGTGCATCCGTGTCTTGCCGTCATTAGTACAATATGTTACCTTCGGCGGAGAGTGAGGATAGTCTTCAGGAAACGTGAACTTGAAGAAATAGTACCCACCTTCATATGGAGTATCTGGAGGTCCGATTATCATTGCCCTTCCAGCTAGAATATTCGAATCATCATGTAGATAGAAAATGCCATCAGGTGGTGTTTTGGTAATGGCTCGGATGTCTTTTATCAATCGTCTGGCAGTGTCTTTGGAAATAGTAGACATATATCTCTCTCTTACTATATTTAGTTAGTTTTATATTGAGTTTCAAGGAATGTTTATCTGAGCCCATATATCATATGCCAGAAAATTGAGATAAAATTATATGGATCTAATATATCAACTAAAAATGTCGAACCAAAAGTCTTCTGTGTTTGATTCCTTCATAAAAGCTCGACCAGCTGGCAACGGCAGGCCGAGTACGCATACTCGCATTGGAGATCGTGAGCTTAAAATATATGGCGGTAATTATCACGTCCCAGACTTGGATAACGAACAGTTCCTTCAGACATATTTCGATAAAGTATTCAGGGATGGTAGCCTCGAGTACATGACTGAAAAACAACTTATTGAGAATGGTCCAATGCTTGTAGATATAGATATGCAATATGGAACTGAGGTAACTGAACGACAACACAATAAGGATTACGTTCTTGACCTAGTAGCTCTATATCTCGACAAGCTTTCTGCATATCTTGCTGTCGAAGATAACACAGTCATTAACATATTCATACTCGAGAAGAAAAATGTAAACAAACTACCAGACAAAACCAAGGATGGAATCCATATCATTTTCGGTCTTCAGGTCCATAAGGCAGTACAGGTGATGATCCGAAATGACGTGGTCGGTGAAATTGCTGGCATATGGGACGATCTCCCCATCAAAAATAGTTGGGATCAGGTAGTGGACGAAGGCGTAGCCAAGGGTCATGTTAACTGGCAGTTGTATGGTTCTCGCAAGCCAGGACATGAAGCATATTTGATCAGTACACACTACACTAGTGTCTATACAGACGGAGAATGGGGTCATCCTTCAGAGGAAAATTGTGTGTTTGATACTAGCCGTTTCATTTGTCAGCTTAGTGCACGATACACTGGTCATCCAGAAAGTAAGATCAATGAGGCATACAAAGAGAGATTCGACCTAGAAGTAGAGTCTCTTGATAAACGCGGTCGTAAGAAAGCAGCTGGAACTGGTTCGAAAGACCTGAATAATGCAGCGATAATCCTGGCCACTGGGCGTTTCGACCGGATCAATAACGAAGAGATGCTAGATGACGTCATCGCGTGTATGACGGAACAGACTAGTGCAGTCGATTACAGGATTCGAGAGACACATGAGTTCGCGCTAGTACTTCCATCAGATTACTATGGTCCTGGTAGCTACAATAAGTGGATCCGCGTAGGATGGGCTCTGGTGAATACTAGCCCGAAGATGTTTGTGACATGGCTAAAGTTGTCTTGCCAAGATGGCTGTAGGAACACCCTCCGTGGCACCAATGGGAAGTTCGACTGGAAGAATAGCGTCCAAGAGATGTACGATATGTGGAAGCAGTTTGACTGTCACAACCCAGATGGTCTGTCTCACAGATCTATCATGTACTGGTGCAAACGTGACAACTTCGATAAGTACGAGGATATCCGAAAGTCAACAATCGACTACTTCATCGATCAAACTGTTATAGACAAGACAGAGTTCGATCTTGCATCTGTATTGTTCAACATCTTCAAAGACCGATTTGTATGTGTCAGCATCAAGAATAACTGGTGGTATGAGTACAACAACCACCGCTGGTTTGAGATCGATTCTGGAACAACTCTACGATTATATATCTCTAAAGAAATGCACTATGAGTACTTGACTCGTATTCATAATCTTACCACACTTATGCAGACAATGGAGCAGTCTGATGCACAATACGAGGCTCTACGAAAGAAAACATCCACACTGGCATCAATCGCAGTCGATTTGAAGAAGACGGTTTGGAAGAACAATATCATGCGTGAGGCTAGGGAGCTGTTCTATGATAAGGACTTCTTCACCAAGCTAGATGAGAACCCATATCTGTTGTGTTTCAGCAATGGCGTAGTTGACTTCAAAAATAAGACATTTCGTTCAGGTCAACCAGATGACTACTTGTCAAAGTGCACTAACATCGAGTATGTCAAGCTTAATAGCGAGAACGACTCGTTGCAGGCTAGCATCAACAAGTTCTTGGATGAACTGTTTCCTAACATAGAGCTTCGACGCTACATGTTCGATCACCTGGCTTCCGTCCTGATCGGTACACTCGATAATCAGACATTCAATATCTATACTGGATCTGGACGTAACGGCAAGTCCTGTTTGGTAGACCTGATGAGTAAGGTCCTTGGAGACTACAAGGGAACTGTACCTAGTACTCTGATCACCCAAAATAGGGCTAGCATTGGCAGCACTTCTTCAGAGGTAGTGCAGCTTATGGGAACCAGATATGCTGTCATGCAGGAGCCATCTAAGGGTGATAAGATCAATGAGGGTATCATGAAAGAGATCACTGGTGGTGATCCGATTCAAGGTCGTGCGTTGTTTAAGGACACAGTTACCTTCATTCCACAGTTCAAACTTGTTGTTACTACAAATGTGTTGTTCGACATTAAGAGTAACGATGATGGTACATGGCGTCGTATCCGCGTATGCGACTTCGAGTCTAAGTTCTTGGATAAGCCTTATGAAGATGAGTTCCATTTCCCGAAGGATCAATTTCCATATCAGTTCCCATTGGACAAGAAGCTGAATGAGAACTTCGACAAATGGGCGCCAGTGTTTGCATCGATGCTTGTTGAACGTGCATTCGATACACAAGGGAATGTCAAGGACTGTGATGTCGTACTATCCAGCAGCACCGACTACCGAGAAGGTCAGGACTACTTGGCAGAGTTCGCCAGGGAGAAGATGATGTTGTCGGATGGAGACAAGATCAAGAAACAGGAAATCATGCATACATTCCGAGAGTGGTATCAGACCAACTATGGTCGAAATATTCCAAAGTCAAGGGAGTTGTACGACTACATGGACCGTCGATTTGGGCGATACAAGAGTGGTTGGCATAATATCAAGCTGATATATGACGAGGACGAAGATGAGTTTAACTAAATAAATTTTAATTAATGTAGAAATAACATTTTTCTATATTAATCTTATGTAAATACCATATAATATTGTTTGTTTTTTGGTAAGGTATAGACATTTATTAGTTTTAAATGTAAAAAATAATCTAATGTCATTATAGTATGTATAAATTAACAAAATATAGTACACTTAGTTTAATATTAGTTATTATATTTGAAACACTTGCACAAGTATGTTTGAAAAAAAGTGTAAACCAAAATATATATGCGTTTAGTTTACTCGGAATAGTGTTTTACGCATTGGTTGCCGTAGCTTATAAACAGGTTTTAAGTAAAGGAGTACCAATCTATATAGCTAATGCTTTATGGAGTGCTGGAAGCGGTATAAGTTTACTTAGTGTAAGTTATTTTTATTTTCACGACAAGATAACATGGAGAGAATTAATAGGAGTAATTTTAATTATATTTGGAGGGTTATTGTTGTAAATAATGTAGTATTTTACTTTATTATTTACATATTATCTGATGCAAAGACATCCCTAGGAGCTTTATTTTCAAAATACCAATTTGCTTGGTCTGAAATATACCAAATAAACAATGATATATATTTTAAAATGAAAGGATATGCTATTAAACCAACTACCATTACCCATCCTTTTACTGTCTTATATCCTTGATTTTTAATAAATGGGCTTTTATAAACATATACAACAGCTACTATAATGTAAAGCCAGAATAATGATTTTCCTACTGTACCTAACCAGCCTTTAGCCCAGTCTTCATACACGACTCTTCTATCATTCGTTTCAACAGCCGCAATATCTTGATCAATAGCTAATTTTAATGCTTTATTTTCATCAAGTCTCACTCGTAAAAGTTCTTTCATGCGTGTTAAGGTCATAGTTTCAGCTTTATAGTCAACTAGCAATGATTTAAGCTCATCTAAAAGCTCTTTGTGTGACTTTTGTGCTACGCCTTTTGCACTTTCAGCCTTTTTACTATAGCGCTGAAGTAACATTTTTTCATAACCAGGCGTGCCTTCGGTAAAAACATAATATCTTTTCTCTGCATCTGCAGTTGTAGTTGGCGCATTCTTTTCTGTTTCTGCAGCAGCGTTCCAAGCATTTCTTAATTCATCAGCTTTTTGTCTTTGTTGACATGCTGAATCACAAGTAATCATAGAAGATACATTTTGAAACATAGATTGCATAGCTGCTGAATCTTTACCAGTCATGGATCTCATCACACTCATCATTTGATCATTGGCTTGGGCAGTGTCACTATTTTTTATTTGTTCAGCCATAGTAGCTTGCACTTTTGCTTGTACTTGTTTATTAATTTCATCTTGAGAACAGGACATAATTGCTTATATTACAAATAGAAATTATATTCTGTTGTTAAAACTCTAGACGCGAACGTAGTTGCTCTGTGTGTCACTAAATGGTTTTACAACACTCTTTCCAGGTTTGAAAGGACATACACCTCCCTCGACTTCTACGTATGAGACAGATGGTCTGCCGTTCGCGAATCCCTCAATGCATTGGCCCTTGTCTTCGTCATACTTCGTGCCATCAGCACAACACTCAGAACCAACGCATCCTAGACCTAAGTTCACAGCAAACGAGTTAGCATCTTCCTCGATAGAATTGGTGCCTCTAATAAGTTGATCTTTATCGTACTCGTATACAGTAGGATCATTCGCATCAGGATCCCATGTCCAGTCGAACTCATCATAGTTCATGTTATTGCGAGATGAAAGATTGATTACCTGTTTGATGATCATGAACCCGCCAACAACAATAATAATGCCTATAAGTCCATTAGAGATGTTCTGAGGAATCCACCCTTTCTTGGATACGATAGCTAGAATAAGAAGAGGAATGCATATCATAATGATACGCTTCATAAGGCCTGCTTGTGCCTTATATTTAGATGCATAGTATGTGTTGATCTCAACCAGTCTCATTTTGTTATCTTTATTAGACTGTATCACATTGAGATTCTTTTTAGCATTATTTAACTCTTGTTCCATTACTCCAGTAACAGTCATCTGATCTACAAGGTCAATTCTAGACTGTGATACACGCCCTTGCATGGATCTATACATACTATCAAGTTCATTGAACATTGTCATGCGCATAGTCGATAGTTCATTAATCTTCTTAACTATGGCGTCTTGCTTCGCCGAATCAGTATCGTTCGCTGACGCAGCCTCGATCTGTTTGTACAGATCTGATTCCATCGTTTGAAGATTGTTAATGTTCTTCAATAGTGCGGCTTGGCGATCATCAGCTTGTTGAAGAGTATTATCAGATAAAACATCGCTTGAGCTCATTTGTATATATATTAGAAAACAAGATAATATATCTATATATCGGTTCTTACCTAGTTGCCTTAATGCTGCCTGCAACAAATAATGCTGCAACCGCAGTCCATGCCATGAAATGCATATTTGAACTGATCATGTCAAGATTTGATGTTTCTTCCATTGCCTGAGAGTTTTGCAATTGCTCTTTTTCTTGGACAGTCTTATAAAGAGTTCTTTGATATTCTAGAGACTCCTTCTCTAGTTGCTTAAGAGCTGACAACATATCTTTATCCAATGTATTATTTTGTATGTTAAGACTATTTATTTCAGTTGTAACCTTTTCAAGTTGCGATTGAAGCACTTTTTCTCTCTCGCTCACAATCTTTATTTGCTCTGCAGTAGCTTCTCCTAGATGACACAAAGTGTTCTTTGTCATACCTGATCCCTTAGGCATATTCGCATATAATTGTCCATAAGTCTTTTCAACGTTATTGTTGCAACTGCTATCATTTGTTACATTCATCTTTCTTACATAGAGTGTTGAACTATCATTAGGTACACGTTTCAAGTTCATCGGATAGTTGTCTTTTGGTTTTAACCAACATTGGTTGTCCCCCATAACAAAACCATAACAGTCATCTCTTGAGTTGCAAGCATTCTTACATCCATCTAAATCTGTACTTTCTAAATGTTGTAGGTTTGACACACTAGGAGTGTTATAATTTCCTAGATCAAAGTAGTCGTTACCTAAAGATATAAGATTATTAGGGTACTCTCTAATATTCATGTTATTGTCTGAATACCCTACCTTGCCCTGAATATTATGATTTTGAACACCCTGCTGCATAGAATATGTTGCAGCAGCATTACTATTATGATCAACATACTGGTATTCACCAAAGCTTTTGGAATCTGGTTCTTCGCCAGGTTTATTACAATCAATCACATAATACCCAATAAATAGATTTATATTTCCTTCTGACATACCACATTTTAAAAAGCAATTTCCAGATGGAGAACCAACTTTTTCATAGACACGTAAAAACTCTCCAGTTTCTAAATAGTTACGTTTATATTTAGTTTTAGCTGCAGAGTTTTCTTCCAAAGCTATGCCTGTTGTGTTTGTATTGCTTTGCCATACTATGTTCCCTGAACGATCCTTTAAAGTTGCATTACCAGTATCCTCTATGTATAATCGCCCGCCACTGCAAACAACTGCCTCTTTTAGACAATCAAACTTTGCAGTCTGGCCATTTGCTTCTGCATCTAGATCAACTGATTTCAATGTAGACGATGTTCCACAAGTATATGAAGCTGTGAAGTTCTTAGCACAACCAGACGCAGGATCACTACCACTTATTTGCACAGCAGATAGAGCATTATGATTGTTGTTAATAGACTGAACATCAGAGTTATCCATAAAATTGTCGTTTTCGACTGACCAATATTCAGGGGTCGGTTTAGAATACGAGTCACCCATAATTATTATAAAGTGATATTTTTTAATAAGACAGTGATAAAAAATATCTAATATGTTGTCCATGGTTTTACCTGACCGTTACAATTTGCACCCCATGTAGCGGAATTAATAGTTATTCCACCACCTATATCCGCCCCACAATTTTCGATTGCAGGTGTTTCAGACCATGGAGTTGGATTTTGTACTTCAGCTCCAAAATTAGTTGCGTTTGTAGGAAGTGATCCTAAAGCTAACTGTCCGTTGTTCAATATTCCAGCTGCTCCGTTATCAACAACAGGAGTTCTAAATAATACTTTGCTTGTTTTTGTTCTATATGCAATGGTTGATGTATTTTTTATATCAGCTACACTAACTCCATTCTTTGCAGTGTAACATGTACTGTTATTGATATAAAATGCGCTACTTCCCAAATCTGCTGCTCTTACTCTACAAATCTCAGGATTATCTGTTTTAGGTAAATCAGTATTTTCATTGAAGTTACTAGATGCGCTATCAAGTTTATAGCATCCTAACCAATCTGCTTTATTGAAGTTAGGATCTGTATTACCCATAACCTGAATGTTTATAGATGAAGGGGCGCAACTCTGCCCTTTCTTCATTGGTGTTCCAACAAATAGATTTGGATTGCTTCCAGTAACGTTCCCGCTTGCAGGGATCTTCGCGTTAATATCTAAATCTACTGTTTCGTACTGAGCAGGACAACCATTGTTTGAATAAAGGCTGTCGAGAACATCTGTATTAGGAACCCATTTGAATGTGTTTTCATTTGTTACATATCCAAGAGTTCCTTTCTGGGTTTTGATTAGTTTGCCTCTCAACTTGCTAGCAGGTCCATCATTTGATGAGTTATTCACAAACATTTGGGCTTCTTCCATCAATTGTTTCTGGGCGTCAGCGTATCCGCTGATCGCTCGATCGAAGTCCTTCCTGATTGCGTCGATTCTTGTTGCATCTTTATCGTTACGAACGTTCGCTTTGGATGATCCAAATGCTCCTGTGAATCCTTCAATTACACTTGTCGTATCACTTGACGTGTCGAATGCTGCAGGAGAACCCTCTCCAATGAGTGTGTTAGAAAATCTGGTTTTCTTGTCACGATATCCTTGCAGATATTCTATACCTTGTGCAGTAGAATAGTTATGATTCGCATTATCGTTGAAAGACCTCATCATTTTATCTACTATAATAAATCTATATTAAAATATTTTTCCTAGAAAAAAATTAATATAGATTTATTATATAATATGGAAACAATATCAATACAAGAGAAGAAAGACCTCAAAAACCTTTTAAAATCCGCGTTTGAAAGGTTTAATGATGACCGTGATCATGATCCAATTCCAATGCCTGATATGTGCTATAAAATGATGAAAATATGGTTGAATGATATAGATAATTATTTAGGCGTAGTTCGTAAATATTTAAACGAAAACCAGGAAGCGACTATTCGGGATGCAGCGATAGATGGAGTGTTCCCTTATATTATGGCATTTCGAGAACTTTTCAAAGAACACTATATTGAAGGAGAGATTACCGAAAAATGCAGTCTTAACAACAAAAATGATGATGGTAAACCAGAAGGTGTGGTATCATTAGTAGAATTATTAAATGGTGCGACTTTCAAATTAAGTGATACCTATTGTTACGACTTGCCCGAGTTGTATGGTATGCAGCCATCTTCAGGAAGTTTTGTATCTCCTATGACTAGAGAAAAATTCAATGATATAGAGCAAGTTTTTATGACTATTATAAAATCATTTGAGCAATATCAAATAGACAATTTCGCCAAAATGTTTGTTGGAGGTTCATTATATAAAATGGCGAAACCCCAGAAAGCGAAAGGAACAAAAAAGAGGAAAGGAACAAAAAAGAGGAAAGGAACAAAAAAGAGGAAAGGAACAAAAAAAGGAAAGGAACAAAAAAAATGAATGGCAATAATCACTTAGTCATGGTATCTGTGAATAAAAGTATCATTCATATCAATAATATTCTTTCCCACAAAGCTGTGGCGCTGCTATAATGTGTGATAAAAAAGTGTTACATTAGCTTCTTAATAAGGGCGTAAACTATCAAGCCTATAACAATCGCTAGAATAGCGTTGTCTAGCATAGTGATATCTTGACTAGTTATTGTCTTCGCAGTGAGACCTGCTACTACTAATCCAACAATTGTCATAATCACGTACTGTAACCAGTTGGATTTCTGAGAGAGAGAAGTAGCTTCCAAATTAGCCTCCGCATCGTGCAATTCATTCATTTGTCTTTTAATAATGATATCTTGGGAATTAGCCTGACGGACTATCTTATCAAGCTTAGGTTTCTGAATAGCAATAATATTTCGGTCTATGTCACCTTCATTAATCGCTTTGTCGAGTAATTCTTTTCCTTGTGATGCTCCAGAAGTAAGAGCCTCGTTTATTTGTTGCAATTCGGCAAGATTTTTAGCAGCAGTAACCCGATCACCATCAATTACATTTTGGGTATATGTTTTATGTACAGTATCATATGCCCTCAACAATAGGTCCATTTCGAACTCTATTGTTTTTAACTTCATTATTGTAGGATAGTGAGCATCTTGACTAGACATCTATATTATACTTAAATATTAAATCATTACCTGTACTTATTCCACAACCATTTGGAGATCACAAACAACAATATTATTCCAAATATAAGACCTACAATATCCGACACCTTAGATGCAGGTGCTACAAATGCATGAGCTGTCAGCGAAAAAATAGTAACTAGCAAGAACATCCAAGCCAACAACTGCAAGTATCTCATTCTCTGAAGAAGTGCTGTGTCTTCCTGTTCCGCCTCAGCAGTCACTATAGTCGTCTGGTATTGTCCTAGTGCAGATCGGTCACTCTGGAGAGATTGATTTGTCTGAGCAATCTCTTTTTGGCTTTCCTGAAGAGCAACCTGCAGTTCAACGTCCTGGACAACAAGCTTCCCCAATTGCTGTGCTAGTTTCTCAGATAGTACCAGTAGCTCATCATTAAGTCTCATAATCTTATTCCATAATGCTGGATCTATATCGAGCTGAAGGCATTTATCAGTAGAAGTTATATTACCTCCAGACGGGATAGCCTTGTATTCACTATCTGATATGACAATAGCTGGAACGTCGCATGATGCACTCTTTGACGCCCATAGATCAGATGAATATACGTGTTTGTAACCCTTAATATCCACCCAAGCATACTCCTTAGTTGTGTCGTTTTGAATATTGCTTCCTGCGATGCCGCAGGGTTGTCCAGAACCCATTTCTGGTCCACTCTTCATCTTGCTGGCAAGAGTTTGATCTATAGACAGGGCGTCTTGCGGGCAACTATCGGCGTTGTTTGACCACGCATCGGTAGAATATTTATGAGTGTATCCGTAGTCGTTAACATATGAATAGTTGCCATCACCACTTGTAACTGCCTGACCGAAATACTGCTGTATTTCCTTGTCAGCAGTGTTTGTGTTCACAACTGCTTCGCTAAAAAGCTTGTATGCAGCGTTATACTCGACAAGCTTCTTGCTGAACTGATCCTCAAGGTCTGACACCTGATCTGCCTTGCGAGTCTGGACTCCAACATTTGGTTTTGATGCATCCATTGCCTCAGTAATGCTGCTGACACCAGGAATGCCTGTTTCTTGCAGCTGCTTAAGATATGGTCCGATCTGCTTAGTATATGTCCGATTGAAATCAATCAGTTGTCTTCCTTGGTCTAATGACGGGTCATTATTGTTTTGTGAACCTAGACCAAAAGCATTCATCAAACTAGAGAAGTTCATTAGTATACACTAATGTCAGAAAAGATCTTTCTCACGTGGCAGCAGTCTAAAGGTATTCATTTTGTATACGCTGATACTAAATGAATTATTGACCAAAATAATTGCCTGAACTCACACGATATCAAAATACAATCATAACCTGCTTCTGACCCTTGTTCTATCGCGTTAGTAAGGTCGTTCTCGATGAACTAATAAAATGCGTTGATATTATGACCAACAGATTGCATTCCTCGCCAATAGCTCTTGTCCCACCAATAAGTGAGCTCGCAATCTATCCAGACTAGCTCATCAGTATAATTATTTAAGCTTTGTATATGCCATATGCTAAACAAACAGAACCGAAAAACTTGAGCCAGTTTTCAAGCAATTTGAAGTTATATGCTGTCTTCGAGTCGTCGTACATTCCGAGAGCACCTTCTCTCTTGTTTTCTAGACCTTGTAGTCTTACCATCATAATTGCATTATCTTTCTCAACTTTCTCGATTTGAGTGATAACCCTGGCAATTGTTTTTGAAGTTGATTCGATATCTTGTTCAATGTTATCCCTAAAAAGGAAAAGGTCAGCTCTTACGCTGTCCATCGCACCTTTATCTTTCGAATATCTTTGAGTCATCGCAGTAATTTCAGGATAAGCCTTTGCATATGGAAATGCTGCTGTCATCTCGTTCAAGGTAACAGAAAAATCTCCATTTAATGTTTTGAGTTGTGTTTCATAGTAAGATGATGGGTGTTTGACTGCCATTTGCTTATATACTAAGGAGAACATATTCTGTAGAATGGCGCTGAAATTGCAGTCTTACTTGGTCGCATAATTTCCACCATCTGTCCAGGACGCACACCGATAACTAGTGATACTGGGCTGAACCTTGACAGGTCAGGTAGTTGCGAATCGTTGGCGATGTTATACTTCTTCTTGACTTCGATTGCCTCCTCTTCGCTCATAACCCTATGAGGTGGAACAAGTTCATGATTCAAGATGTTGAACTGCAACGCCTTCAGTCCAATTACTGTGATCAAGTACTTATGTTGCGACCAAATCTGGCGCAACGCTTTTTCCATTGAGTCGTTCGCACCATCGCGTCCAATCACAAACAGATCATCTTGACGCGTTAGTACTGAATCTAGCGTGAATAGGTCATCGATGTAGTCCAGAATATTGTTCCCGCGAAGTGTCTTGCCTAAATGGTACTTGACATATGCTTTCAATCCAGTTGTCTCATTTTCTACCAACATATCAAGCTGGTTATTTTGAAGCATGATGTGGACCTGAGAGATAGACTGACCCTCATATTTCTCCACATCGAAGCCACGCTCCTTAAGCTGAGCGAGGATATTTACCCTACTTTTTGCAATCTGAACGACGTAACCGCTTTGTGCCATGGTGTATACTATACGTCTCTATTTTTTAAGCAAGTTCATTTTTTCTACAATATAATTGATATTTTGATATGTGGTGCATAATATCAATTTATGGGGTCATTATAGTTACCTTCTTTTTATCTCCACCAGAAGACTCAGGCTTGTCTTCCTCACTATTGTTTGTTTCAGAGTCGCCAGGACTGAAAAGGAGCGAGTCTTTCTCTGCGAGCTCCGTATCTACTACTATTTCTTCTTTTGCGGATCTTATCGTGTTCTGAAGGTCATCTGCTGCTGTTTCCTCGGTTGTGGTTTTCTCGGTTGTGGTTTTCTCGGCAGATTTATTATCCTCAGCACCAGGCATGTAAATATTAACATTTACAGGTTGGCTGCCAACATCACTTTTATCTACTAGCTGGTACGGAGGTGAGAGTGAAGGTGCATTAGGATCGTAGTTAGGGCTATCTGGCACTACATAGGGAGGCGATGAGCCTGGTTTATAGTCAGATGACATAGGCTGATATGGAGGTGACTGTGGCATGTCTGATGGTGATTGAGGTGCATAAGGAGGTGTTTGTGCTGCATTAGGATCATAGTCAGGAGATTCTGGGCTTGTTGCTTCTGGATACTTGCCTGGGTTGAGACGGGCAATAACTCTCTTCCAATTTCCTGGATGTTGATCTACAAGAAGTGCACCGATTACCACATTGTCTTCAATACGGGTTCCGTCCTCTTTCACAAGATCACCATTATCCCATCCATTTGGATGATCATGAGGGATATCGAAATCGTTATCATCCACCCACCATCTCTGGCTAGGCTTTCCATTATCTTCGATAATGAGTGATCTATAGATATCACCGTTATCGTATTCAGATGTGTCAAACATCCAACCCCATGCAAGTGGTTCTTTCTTGCTGACGTTCATGTCTACATGAATGTTAGAGGTTCCAGGTGGCGGATTGTCTGGAGTCTCAGGCGATTGAAGAGCGTCAGGACTGTCTGGTGATAGAGGAGAGAATGATTTTGGTTGAGGGGTTTCTCCCATGATGGAGGGCTGAGGCCTCATTTTAGCCTTTGCATTTTTAACAATGTCTGCAGGCTTAGCATCCTCTTTACCTGTGAGACGAATGATGTTATCAGAGAATGCCATACTTGATAGTTGGTCGATATTATCATCAGTAATAATTCTCATCTGAATATTCATGCCTTGCAACTCCTGCATCAATAGTTTGAAAGCATATGGGATACGAATGATACTGAATGAACGTCCATACTTGGAAATATTCTCGATATTGAGACCTTCATTTAGTGTTCCGACGAACTTTATTGGTCCGTCTGCAATTGGACTTATAAAAAGGTTGTAGCTTTGGTTGTAAATCGCAGTCATACCAGTTTTGTTGCACACTGCCATGTAGTATTGATCACCTCTGACAAGCATTGATTCTTGCAAAAAAGCTGCCGCTCCATGAGCAGCAATACCGTCGCGTTCCATCTCTCCTACACGCAAACCACCATCATTTGCTCTGCCTTGTACAGGCTGGCGCGTTAAGAGAGTACGAGGACCCTTGGATCGATAATTGATCTTGTCCTTCACCATATGCTTCAGTCGCATATAGTATGTTGGACCCATGAAAATCTCTGCATTCATCTGCTCTCCAGTTTCACCGTTGAGAAGCAGTTGGTTCCCACTAGAGTTGAATCCCACCTCCGTAAGCATCTTTCCGAAGCTAGTAGCCTTCTGTCCTTTGTTCATAAACGCAGTGCAGTCTCCGAATCCGCCATACATGGCACAAGCCTTGCCCATAAGTGTTTCCACAAGTTGTCCAATAGTCATTCGTGATGGCAACGCATGAGGGTTAATTATGATGTCTGGTCTAATACCTTCTTTCGTAAATGGCATATTTTCCTCTGGAATAATCAGACCGATAGTACCCTTCTGACCACATCTAGAACAAAACTTGTCCCCAATTGCAGGAACACGTTCATCGCGCACTCTTACTTTCGCGAGTCTGAATCCTTCTTCTCCCTCTGTGATAAAGGATTTGTCTACAAAACCTAACTGGCCCTTCTTAGGAACAACTGAGTCATCTGTGGGTGTCCCTGGATCCTGAAGGTTCGTCGTAATTTTTCCGATAATCACCTTCTTTTCATCAAGTGGTGTGTTTTCCTTGATAAGGCCGTGCTCGTCTAGATGAGAGTAGTCAAAACCGTTTCTCAGTCCGACTACATTAGCGCCTTCGATCTTTGCGAACTGGGAGTCCACTTGAGACGTACCTACCTTAGAGCTTTCCTCATTTGCCTCATACATGTTGTAGTAGGTGGTTCTGAAGAGACCTCTCTTAATCGAACCTTCATTGAATAAGATAGAGTCCTCTACATTATATCCACCGTAGCACATAATTGCTGCGATGACATTCTCTCCATATGGATGTTGTTCTCTGGAGATCTTATCAATGTATCTGCTCTTGATTAGAGGTATCTGTCCATAGTTGAGGACAACTCCCATTTTATCAAATCTGGTTTGATAGTTAGAGTGATAGAGAGACACTGCCTGTCGCATCTGTCCACAAGCGAAAAGGTCACGTGGAAGCTGGTTATTCTCTGGGAAAACAACTTGGTTACCCATGACTCCCAGAATCAACGAAGGATGGATCTCTATATTTGTATAAGGCTTCTTTGACAAGTCATCTTCAATAAAAGCAATGAGGGCTCCCTCCTCTTCTGCAGTATCGATGTATTCGATAATTGCTTGTGATGGCTCTAGTGCCTCTACGTTGGGGGCGTCATATAATTCCTCCAAACTATAGATTCTGCAACCTTTGTTGTCGAAGAGAGGATCCTTCTTGGCCGCAAACCCAGAGACCAACTGATTCCAGGAGTACTTCCCAGACTCAAGCTTCTCTCTAATCTCCGCTTTATCGAAGCTTGCTCTGTCATTTTCCACATAGAATATTGGTCGGCACAATCTGCCAGTATCAGTGTAAATGAAAATGCACTGAGCTGATATGTCCCATTGTACAGATGTGTACATCGGGATCAAACCACTACGTCTGAATGTCTTCAGTTTGTCGCATAACTCCATAGGCCTTGCGTGTACACCAATCCATGCACCATTAACCATAACCTTAGTGAGCTGTGCATTAAACGAAGGTGTTCCTTCTTCTAATAGACGGGTTCCATTCTCTCGTAACCAACGGGTTATAGCTTTGCCTGAGCAATTAGTGGTGATAGCTGCTCCAAGTGCCATGTGCTTATGCAGTCCAACGTTTCCACCGTCAGGTGTATCAACAGGATCAATTATTCCCCATTGTGATCCATGTAGAAGGCGGGGACCAATAACCTTCGCACTCGCATCCAGTGGAAGATTGATCTTTCTGAGATGTGAGATGGCTGCATTGTAACTGAGACGATTGAGGGTTTGCACGATACCCATTCTCTTTGTGCTCTCATCAGCACCCCAATTGCCTTTGAATGCCTTCCTGAATCCTTGTTCGATCTTTCTGTCTCCAAAATGTTCTTTGTAATTTTGTTCGATTAGACCAATAAAGTTATTCTTGTATATGCCCTGTTTAAATGTGTACTCTTTATCGATCTTTTGGTAGATATCCTTTTGCTGGATGTTAAGATATTCTTTGAATAGATCGTAAAGCAGATTTCCTGGAAGCTCTACTCGCTTGAAACGGAAGCTATCTCTGTCAGTAGGTTTGATGTCCTTAGTGTAAACTCTAAGAAGTTCTCTTACCATATGGCCTAGGTAATACGCTTTCGCCTTGAAGTTGATCTCGCCGATGTGTGGAAGGAAATAGTTGGTCAATATTTCAAGTGCGTGTGCTGTAGTCTTATGTTTAGTGAAAGTTGTGATGTACTTCAACGCCTGTTCCTGACTGAATACCATACCTGCATCATGCACACACGGCATAAATAAGTCTACATAACTAGCGTATTTATCCATGTCTAGAAGACAGTGCTCAATGATACTTTTATCAGACAGCACGCCTAGAGCTCTCATAACGATAAATAGTGGCACTGGCTTCCTTACATTCGGGAGATTAACGACAATCTGGTTGTTAGTATATTTATCTGATGGAGCAACCATGCGGACTGAGAGAGTCCTAATAGGCTTAGATGCATCCTCTGAAACAGACCGAATGTCTGCGGCGTGGCTATAAAGGTCATTCACTTTATCTCTTACATAAAGCATGTTATCGGCAAACTTCTCTTGAGACACAATCACTTTCTCTTTACCATCTACGATGAAGTATCCACCGTAGTCGTTTCTGCACTCTCCCATTTCGAAGCGTACATCAGGAGCCATATCCTTCAGAATACATAGATTCGAAAACAACATAATTGGGAAACGCCCTAAGAAGATCTTCTCGAGGGTGGAGGTATACGTCGGTTCAATTGGATATTCGCCATCTGGGGACTTCATATAAAACTCCAAAACCACATCGTAATGAACAGTGATGCCATATGTCATGTTTCTAAGCCGAGCCTCATTTGGATACATAAAATGCTCTCGTCCATCGTCGTAGATAATAGGTTTTCCATAATACAACTTGTCTCCATCTTTTCCAGCTAGGAAAATGTTGCACCTCAAGTTGAAATTACCAGTGTCCTTATCTTGATCCTTCAAGATCCTGATAGGATTCTTCTCTCTGAAGATTCTCTTAATCCCATCACGATAAAACTCATTAAACGATTCGAGATGATGGTTCACCAATAGATTTGGGTTGTCTTCGAACAATTTGTCGATTATAGCTTGTGATAACTGGTCACCCATTATATAGTATACTTCAAGGTATTATTTTTATCTCTTGTTATAGATGTAATTTAATATGATATGATAATAGTTGTATTAGATTACATAAGTTTGGTGATTTCCTGGTCTGCAGCCATCAGGAGGATCATTCCGATGATGATGAAGAAAATGATGAATGGCAGGAGGACCATGAACCATGAGAACTGCTTGTATCCCGCTTTGCATAGCGCGTTTAAGATGAACGTCCAGAATGCAATGTAAATGCCTTTGGCAATAAACACTCCAGTAGTGCTTGGAACGTTACAAGAGAACTGGCCCACACAATACTTGTTGCTATTTCCAGCGTTCTGGAACATCATAGCTACAACAGCAATGACTGAGATAACTAAATAGACATATGCTGGCGTGCATAGCTTACGAACGGATTCAATGAGCTTCATTATAATTATTCGCCATATTTTATTTATGTTTAAATAGTACCAGATATTGCATATAAGCTATGTTCAGTAAAAAGAGTAGGAAAAGGAGGTAAGTTTTGTGTATATATTGATTGTATACACAAAATAGGTTGTCTAGATAGACGCAACTGATTGTCTTGCTGTGGCGTTAATAGAATTGACATCAGGCATCTCTCCAACTATGACATCGCCGTTTGGAACAGGCGATTGATCAGTTGGTGAAGGTGACAATTGACCAGACTTACCAGACCAATCGTTAACTAAATCTCCTGCTCCAAACATAGCACCTCTATAACCGTTTATAAGTCCCTGAAAAATATGATCACGAGATGAACCTCCTTTCATTGTCTTGCGTCTACGTACGTTGCGGTCTTTACAAGATTTTCTCGACTTCTTTGGCTTTCTTGACTTCTTGCTCTTGCGCTTTCCACGTCTTGACTTCTTGCTCTTGCGCTTTCCACGTCTTGACTTCTTGCTCTTACGACGGCGACCTCCACCTTGTGTATTGTTAGAGCTAACAGGGTCTGGAAGTTCTCCAGCCTCAGGATTCACCTTATAAAAATTACCAGTATCAGCTACACTTCCGTCCATGCCTGGTAGGGCAGTCTCCACATTCCATGAAGTGCCTTGAGGGAACGCAGCAGGTGATGAGACCATGCCGCCTATTAGGTTATTATTTTCGCAACCGCAGCCCATTGTATATAATCATATGAGATTTTATTCTATGTCAACATGTGTAAGGATATGACGCCTACAACACATTTTGTTTAGTTGCAGTGTGTCTAAAACAATGCCTTCAGGAGTCTTCTCTGTATGCTCAGTTGTCAGATATTTGACTTTGTATACTTCTCCATCACGTTCGCTCTTCATCTTACGAACTTCTCGCTCGAAGTATCGATATTTATTGCCGAGTACTTTTCCGCACGTGAAACACTTAACTGGGATGATCATAACTGTGTATACTTGATGTAGATATTTTTATATCTATATCAATTTTCTGTTTAATCGCTTTCTTCTGGACACTGTCCATAGCAGTTATGCTTATGATAATAGTATTTGTAATCAACCTTATCGCCATCTTTAGTAAGATAGCTTGGTCCATGCTTGTTTCCTCCGACACAAGTCTCTCCGTCTAAAAGAACACAATAACTAGCGGTTTTACATGCTCTCGCGCTATGAGTAGTGCAAGTATCATGAAGGGCTTTATGATCATGATCATTATTATCAGGGATAACATCCTGACTAGGATGTGTATCAAACGACTCTATTGTCACAACTTTCTCAATATGTTTGTCCTCTATTGGAGAGAAATTGACACCAACTGTCTGAAATATGATAATCAGTGTTAGGAATGTAATTACAACAGTTAGAATACTTGGCCAATATGTCTCAAAGAAATCGGGAATGGGCATATATACTATACAATAGATTTTAACGTCTCGATGCCCCTACAAGAACATAGTTCCCTTTTGATGTTTTCGCTTTTCTGTGTTGAGTTCCAGAGGCGTGCAACTTGTCATGACATTTCTCACATACGTTATGTAGGTTAGCTGGATGGTTCTTGTGGAATGTTCCTACATAACCAGAACAATCTGCCTCTGCTTGATGGGCTAAGTGATGTACCTCCTCTCCTTCAGCTCCACACATCTCGCACGTACCTTTCAGCTTATTTGCGTTGTATCTGGTGCATTCGGTAGAGAGAATATTACTCTCTTTAGGGTTGTATTTCATCCTGAGTGTGTGTGCTCTCGATAAAAAATCTGCTGATAGATTCAATGACTTACATACTTCTAAACCATACATATCTTCTCCTGCTCCTGGTCTCAGTTTGCGGTCATATATTAGGCAGTCTAGACCTGGGTTGTAAGTTACCGCCAGGTGCATCATTTTTAGTCTGTCCAACTTGGTAATCTCGTCGTAGCTAACAATCTCATGGAAGTGCGTGGCAAAGATAAAAGATGCACGTTTCTCGTGAAGCCATTCTACTCCTGTAGTGAATATGCTCCTGGCGGAGTTGCTTTCGGTACCAGAACATAGTTCGTCACCAATAACCATTGAATTGTTGTCCGCAGATTCAAGAATTGTACGAAGCTCTGACATCTCGACCGCAAATGTCGAGAGTCCTTTAAACAGATTATCGTTTCCGAGAATACGTGTGTATATCTTGTGATAAGGCGAAAGGAAGAATCTGGAACAAGGTACATATAGCCCTGCCTGACTCATTACGACTGCGATGCCAATTGATTTGATCAGACTGCTTTTACCAACTGCGTTCGTGCCGTATAGTAGGCATCCATCGTTTTCTACACCCAGAGATATATTGTTCGCAACGTACGTTTCATTTGTCTGAAGGTGCTCAATAAGCGGATGTCGGATATCGTATGCATTGACAAACGACTGATCTCCTTCACATAGTTCGGGTCTGCAGTAATTGTATGTGGCCGCTACATAACACGAGTTCTGGAAGCAGTCAAGCCATGCTGCTAGACGCGATATCTTTCCAAGTACAACGATTGAAGAGGTAAGCTCGACACAAAAATCCGAGTAGAACTTTGACAAGTTCAGGATCAACTCTTCTCGTGTCTTCTGTAGACTATTGGCAAGCCAATCTATATGCTTATTGTGGATCACCATTTCTGTTTTGCTTGATCCAGAATTATCAAACTCGAGATCAAAGAGGTGGGCGGTACCTCTTTCATTCGTATATCTACCATCGCTGGGATTGGCCTTTATATGCTCCTTAAGGCATTTGCAACGGCGACTAGTGGCAACAAGAGTTGGAGCACACTTAGGAGTGTCATTGAGTTTAACTGGCAGTTTCACAATCTTCCTATTTTCGAACTTGTTGATAAGAGTCGCTAGGTGAGTTTGGATTTCCGTCAACTCATTAGAGTATTTCTTGCTGTTATTCCAGCTATCTCGCACAATATCCGACTTATTAAGCTTGACAAAGCATACCTCATCTGGGGTAAGGACACCTAGCTTGTCTAGGCTCAGTTCGTCGAACATAGAGAGCTTTGACAATTCGAAGTTATCCTCTATAGAACGAATGATAGAGTCAAGTGATTCAGATTGATCCAGACCATTATCCATTATCGCGTCGTTAATAGAAGTATTGTCAACTACGCAATTAAGTGCTGTTCTCGTTCTAATCAGATCCATATAAAGTTTATACAGGCAACTTGGCTGTAACCGTTCCGTAGCGAGCAGACGTATTGACTTGTCGATATCTCTCACTCCTGTCAGAGCAGTACGCACCTCTTTGTAGCAATCCTTCTTCAATCCTGCATCTGTACAGTCGTAAATCTTCTCAAGCTTATTAATGTTGGTTGTTGGATGGCATAGGTTGTACCTGAGTTGTCTAGATCCCATGGAGGTCTTGCAATTGTCCAGGAAGTTAGCCACTGAACTCAACTTACCTTGATGCCTATTGTCGTCTACAATGTTGAGTTGTCTGAGTGAATGGTTACCTAGATGAAGTGTATTGTCTACTGTCTCAATCGAAGCATACTCTATCTTAGACAAAATACTAGGATTGTGTTGGTAGACGAAGTCCAATAGAACCGTATATGACTGGAGTGCTATATCATGGGTTTGCATAGTATCACTAACTGTTTCTGGAGAGATATTCGGAAAAAACCTCTTCATTACCTCAAATTGATACTTCTGCTTCTCAGCGTTTTGGGTGTATTTTGCAAGATCTGTATCCAGGCTGTCGAATACCAAATGTGTTTTGATGTTGCTTACACCAATGTAGGATACAATGTCCTTCGCTTCATCTTCTTCTATGCCACGAAATACTAGAATACACTCGTGGGGTTTCGCGATAGAAATGTTCCTTTCCAAATCATCATACGATGTAGGGTCTTTATGGTATGATGATGAAAACTGAGACATACTTGACATACCAGTGTTTACATCTATCGTGGAAATACCACTAACTATCATCTCTGGGTTATACTTACTCGCGTTAACCTTCTTTATCCACACACACACTGCATTGCTGGAGATCTGATGATTATCCTCACCAAAATATGTTCCTGGTGACACGATCTCAGATAGATCACGAGTGATTACAGTGCTTCCCTGCTTTGTCTCAGTATAAATAGCACAGGCGTATCCGTTCTCTTGAAAGCGCCTGATGTATTTATCGATCTGAGATATTCCGAAACCAGCCATCACAACCTGCTTCCCATTGATTTTATTAGACTTGTTTGCAACCAAAATATCGCATACGTTAGCAAGCTCCTCAACATCAGTAACATCTGATATGGTTCCGTCTTTATTTTTGAGACCATACATCTCGAAAAATGAACCACATTGCATTAACACACATGTCTTCTTTCCATACTCTTTCTTCCATTTATTGCTATAATTGATGTAGTCCTCAACCAAAGGCATTTCGATATAAAGAGTTCGCTTCTTGTCTTTATCTCATTGTTATATAGTATAAGTGTCAAGTACGATCAAAAGACGCAAAAAGATGGAAGAAACTAGATAAGATACAAAGTGAAATGTCGAAGCAAAAGCTATGTAATGTTTAATAACACTTTTTTGATAAAAGAAGTGTTACAAGTTATATCAATGATATATCGGTTAAGATATTCAGTAGTGTATAATTCGGCAGAGTTCGCGTCTAACGTTCAAACAGATTGTCGTTAAAATAGTTGTGAACCAAGACGTCCGCGCTTTTATTGCACACATCTCCAGAGAGAATGCATTGCTCATACATCTTGTGCAAGACATGGTTTGGTGCTTTCGTCCCAGATTTTATCATATTTTTCTCTCGGAGGTACTTTTTTATCTCATGAAGACTCGTCTTATTCAAAGTAACTCGCTCTGATGCAATCTTCTTCCGAGTCTCTCTACTTTTAATAAGAACCGATACTGACCGACCAATCTTACCCAGCTTACGTTTAATGGTTTTAATTACCCGCTTAGATTTGATCATTCTAGGCTTTGGTTTTTCCTTAGCCTTTTCTCTCTTCAACTTATTTAGCTTATGTGATCTTTCTGTATCTGCTACCTCTGGTTTGTTCGTTATATTGATTTGAGGTTTCTTGCCCCCACTGCTATGTATTTTCTGTGTCTGCATCCATTCGCGATATGTAGGTCTATCACCGCCTTTCAAACAACTATATGGCGGGCGTGATGAGTTACCAATTTTGACCGTTGATCTATGGTTCTTGGGACCACTAGAGAATACTTGCGTGTTATCTGGCATAGTGACTTTCGATTCTAGAGGTACATTCACAACAGAGGGTGGTCTCCCTCCTTCAATTGGTTTAGGTTGGAGTTTAATCTCAAGTTCCTTAGGCATATCCAACATTATCTGGAGAGATTCATTGTTAGCCTTCTTTTCTTTTTCACTCCTTCTTTTCTCTTTCTCCTTATTGGATGTTACGACTTCTTGTAGGAACCCGAGCGATTTGTTGAACTCATCATCGAACTCCTTCTCCTCCTTGCTCTTACCGTCATCTGCTTTATCGGTTTCCTCGTTCTTACTTTCCGTTCGCCTTTTTTGAAAATCCTTTATTTTTTTCATGAACTCTTTCCTAAGTTTGCCAGTAGACTGTAGCGTCTTAGGTTTCTCCTTTCGCTTTCTAGACACACTTTCTTTCGGTTGCTTTTTACGCGTAGACTTAGAGAAAGATAAATATTCACGATTAACTTGTATTGTTTTTTTGTTCTTTTCCATAGTGTAGATAACAAAAAGATTTTTATTCTAATAAAACTTACGTATACATGCTATATAGTACATAGACTAATACAATTTCTTTGACGTATTTTCTTTCCTTAACTTCGTCATTAGAGATGTATAGTTTAAAACCATTATTAAGATATTTTTTAGTGATGGCGGTTTTATCCTCAGGCTTAGGAGAGAAAACGCGCCTGCTATGTGCAATCTTAACTTTGGTGTCAATATCTCTCCCGTAATAATTGAAGTAGTCCACTATCTATGAACCACTCTTCATCACTGTATTTTATCAAGCATTTTAGTAAATGCAGTAAGGTTTGTTGCCTCCATTAATGTAGGGTCATTATTATTTTCATCCTCACATATTAAATTATATGAAGAAATATATTGTTAGACATGTTGACTCTATTGAAAGTAAACAACTGTTCAGATGGATATATCGTATTACCACTATTGTCTCACAACGGTGTATATATTGTCAAGATTTAAAGATAAATTGAACTTATAAATACCTGATGTCAACTATGCAAACCGATACAATGTCCAAGCCAACGTTTACTGTTACAAAAAATACTATGGATGCTCCAATCGATTGCTCTATGTACATAGAGCAACCATGGGACGTAATAAGCTCGTACTTTGATGGAAAGCATCTTGAGCAACTCGTGCGACACCAAATTGAATCCTATAACGACTTCGTAACAAACCAGATCCCGAAGACAATTTCGATGTTCAACCCGGTCCATATCAAGTCTGAAAAGTGCTTGGATGAGGCATCTGGGAAGTATAGTCTTGAGATGTTCGTAACATTCGAAAACTTCAGCATCTACAGGCCACAAATCCATGAGAATACTGGTGCTATCAAGCTGATGTTTCCACAAGAAGCCAGGCTGCGTAATTTTACATACGCTTCGAATATGACGATCGACATGAACATTAAATACATTGTCCGCAGTGGCGAAAATATGGAGTCTGAGCAGACATCATACAAAAAACTGCAAAAAATCCATATTGGTAAGCTACCAATCATGTTGAAGTCAGCTGTTTGCGTGCTTCAGCAATACTCGCACGTTCCATCCGCTGTAACTGGTGAATGTGAGTTCGATGCTGGGGGCTACTTCATCATCAATGGTTCAGAGAAGACTTGTCTAGGCCAAGAGAGGGCAGCTGAGAATCTAGTACAGTGTTTCAACACTGAGAAAAACAACTCGAAGTGGTCCTGGACTGCAGAGATCAAGTCTGTACCAGACTTCAAGTGCATCTCGCCAAAGCAAATCACGATGTTGATTGCCAGAAAGAACAACGGTTTCGGGAACACCATTCTACTGCAGATTCCGCGTATCAAACAGCCAATATCTCTATTCATCGTGTTCCGTGCACTTGGTATTATTACTGACAAAGACATATGTGAGATGATCGTGCTGAACGTGAATGACCGTACGGAGCCGAATGAGACTCAAAAGTTGTTGATGGCTCTGCGAGCTTCCATCGTCGAGGCATCCACACATATGACCAAGGAAGATGCACTCCAACTCATCACGAGTAACGCTATGTACACGCCTTTGTATATGGACAAAGACACTGGTTATCGCAAGAAACGCGAGTTCACTGTTGATGTCCTCGAGACCGACCTGTTCCCTCATTGCCAGACAATGCAGCAAAAGATATTATTCCTAGGTTACATGGCAAACAAGCTACTCCGTACCAGTTTCGGATGGGAACCAGTCGATGATCGCGATTCCTATCTCAACAAGAGGATTGATCTAACTGGTGTGCTCTTGAACAACTTGTTCAGGAACTACTTCAACAAGCTTGTCAAGGATATGCAGAAGCAGATCGTCCGCGAGATAAACAATGGTTCATGGCGTTCTACTGAAGACTATGACAATATCGTCAACATGACCAACATCTACAAGATCGTCAAGTCCACGACAATCGAAAATGGTCTCAAACGTGCTTTGGCTACTGGTGATTTCGGAATCAAGCAGACTAGCAGCAACAAAGTTGGTGTAGCACAAGTTCTCAATCGACTTACATACATTGCTAGCTTGAGTCATTTGCGTCGTGTCAACACGCCAATTGACAAGAGCGGCAAGCTGATCCCTCCTCGCAAGCTTCATAATACGTCTTGGGGATTCTTGTGTCCTGCAGAGACACCAGAGGGTCACAGCGTTGGTGTTGTTAAGAATCTCAGTTATCTTACACATATCACGATTCCATCAAACAGCACTGCATTGTATGAGTACACTACAGATCACATCCACAAGTTCGACGACCTTTCGAATGAAGGACTTCACGGCGGAGTGAAGGTGTTTATCAATGGATGTTGGCTCGGTAACGCGAAAGACGCACTTGCACTCTACAAGAGCCTGAAGGATAAAAAGCATAAAGGCATCATCAATATCTACACCTCAATCACATTCGACATCAAACATAAGGAGATCCGAGTATGCAACGAGGCTGGACGAGTCACTCGCCCAGTACTCCGTGTTAAGAATAACACTCCCATTCTTGCGAAATCACACATCCATCGGTTGCGCCATAAAGACATTGGATGGGATGACCTCCTTACAGATATGAAGCTGTCTGATGCAGTTATCGAGTATATTGATCCTGCCGAGCAGAACCTTAGCATGATCGCGATGAAGCCATCCGATCTTGGTCAAGACGGTGCCAGTAAGGTTTACAAGTACACTCATTGTGAGATCCACCCGAGTTCAATCTTCGGTATCCTAGCATCGTGTATCCCATTTCCAGAGCATAATCAGTCTCCTAGGAATACATACCAATGTGCTATGGGTAAGCAGGCGATGGGTATGTATGTGACCAACTACGATCTTCGTATGGACAAGACTGCATACGTGCTGTCGTATCCGATGCGTCCACTTGTTGATACCCGCATCATGAACCTGATCGAGCTGAACAAGGTCCCGTCTGGTTGCCAAGTCATTGTGGCTATCATGACTCATTCTGGTTACAATCAGGAGGACTCAATTCTCTTCAATGAAGGATCTATCAAGCGTGGGTTATTTCAAGCTACAATCCTGACTACGATAAAGGATGAAGACAAGAAGGTCCACGGAGATGAGGAAGTCCGAGGCCGACCTGACGATACTAAGACTAAGGGCATGAAGTACGCAAATTATGACAAGGTTAACGAGCATGGAGTTATTCCAGAGAACACTCGAGTTGAGAACCGCGATGTCATCATTTCGAAGGTGTTGCCAATCAAGGAGGCAAGAAATGATCATACTAAGACGATCAAGTACGAAGATCAAAGTATTATGTATCGCACAAATGAGGAGTGTTATGTTGATAAGAACTTCATTGACCGAAACGGAGACGGATACAACTTCTGCAAAGTACGTATAAGGAGTGTACGCCAGCCGACGATTGGAGATAAGTTTAGCTCCAGGCACGGTCAAAAGGGTACTATTGGTAACATCATTCCCGAGTGTGACATGCCATTCACATCTGATGGTGTTAAACCTGACATTATCATCAACCCTCATGCCATTCCTTCTCGCATGACTATCGCGCAACTGAAAGAGACACTTCTCGGAAAGGCTCTTCTGGATCTTGGTCTGTTTGGCGATGGTACTAGTTTCGGCGATTTGGAGATCAAGGACATTTGCAAGCACCTACAAAATGCTGGCTATGAATCGAATGGCAATCAGATGCTTTACAACGGTCTAACTGGTGAATCACTTGAAACATCCGTCTTCATCGGTCCAGCATTCTACCAGAGACTCAAACATATGGTTAAGGACAAGATGCACAGTCGTAGTTACGGACCTAAGGTCAATCTTACACGCCAGCCAGCTGAAGGTCGTCGCCGTGATGGTGGTCATAGGTTCGGTGAGATGGAGCGTGATTGTATGTGTTCGCACGGCGCCTCGCGATTTACAAAAGGACGCATGATGGATGCATCAGACGGGTTCGGTACACATGTCTGTAAGTGCTGCGGGTCGATCGCCGCCTACAATGACAAGCGACACATCCATGTCTGCAAACAGTGCGATAATCGCACAGATTTCGCATACGTCGAGCTTCCATATGCCTGCAAACTTCTCTTCCAGGAATTGATCACTATGAACGTGGCTCCTCGTATCATGACATCATAAAAGACAACACGCTACCATAAACATTTAGACAAGTAAATATAATTTTATAACTAGTGTATATAAGATGTCTGGTTATACGTACGACAGTAATCCTAGTTCATTAGGGGGCGGTGTCCCTGGATTCCAGCCTGCTCTTTTGGGAGGAGGTGCTAATTCTAACAGCGGATCAGGTATGGTAGGCGGCAGCATGCGAGGTGTTAACCGTTTCGTAATGCGTGACGCAATGGGTAAGCTGTCGCCTATTGCAAGCAAGTCTCGCATTCCTTTTCAAACTTTGAAATCTCAAACTTCACTCACTCCATTCCGAGTTTCATACAACGCAGGTGACCTTCTTAGTGCGGTCGATTCTGCCCCCGCACCTGGCATGTGGAATGCAAATCAGTTGTCTGGAGTTGGTAACATTAGATCGTTGATGTTCGGTCTTGGAGATGGAACTCGTAGCAACGGAACTGCTCTCTTCAGTGGAAACCCCAAATATGTATATGACTCATCTGACTACATTCGATACAAGAAGCTGAGCTCTGAACTTAAGAACTACAATAACAAGAGTTTTGGTGGCTCTAACAATGGCTCGGTCACGTTCTTGATGAACGTGAGAAGTTAAGTAGATTTATTTTCTATTTATAATACATACAATGAATAACATATTAGTCGAGTTTCTTGGAACCCTTTTCTTCTTCTACGTTATCATTGCAACTGGCAATGCTCTTGCTATCGGTGCTGCCCTCGCTATCGCTGTTATGATTGGCGGACCTATTTCTGGAGGTAACTTTAATCCTGCAGTGACCATCATGATGGGAGTTGCTGGTAAGCAACCCATGAAGGATGTGGTTCCTTACATCCTCGCCCAGGTCGCTGGTGGACTTGCCGCGTTCGAACTGAGCAAGCGCATCAAGCTTTAAGATAAATAATACAATATAGATTATACATTTTTCTATAACTAATGTATAATGCCCAGACATTCTCGTAAAAGAGTACACAGTAAAAGAAAAAAGCGCGGAGGAGCAACACCACCAGGAGCAGCGCAACCACCAGGAGCAGCGCCAGCACCAGGAGCAGCGCAACCACCAGGAGCAGCGCAACCACCAGGAGCAGCGCCAGCACCAGGAGCAGCGCCAGCACCAGGAGCATGGTTCGACTCTATTAAGAGACACACTGATGATGTTGTATCTAATGCACAAGGTCTCAAAAACCACTCAAGCGCTTTAGCTGCTCAAAAGGATGCCATTGATGGAGTTAACAGAACCACTAGAATGATCACTAGCGCATACCAACCAATCAGCGATTTAGGACCGGGCGCATTTGATGCTGCCAAGAATCATCTTGGTACTGCTCAGATGCATCTTAATGCTGCCCGTACTCATGCTAGCAAAGCCAACTTAGATGGCTTCAATGATGCTATGGGAAAAGCGGCAAATTCTCTTGCACAGGCAGACAGTTCGTCAAAGGCTGCTGTTCTCGCAAATAAAACTTCTGATCAAATGACTATCGGAGATCATGCGGAAGCTTTGGGTAGTAGGGTCACCGGCGCAGCTAGCGACTTATTTAAAAGGTTTAGTGCTTCTAATCCTGAAGCCACAACTTTCGGAGGACGCCGACGTAAATCACGTAAGCACCCAAAGAAGGGCCAGAAGTCACGTACCAAGAAGGGAAGACGTCGCCAAAGTAAGAGCGCAAAGAGACGTTCTTATAGAAGTCGTAAGGGTGGTACATTCCAGCCCCAAGCCCCCTCCCACGTTCTCGTATAAGTCGTAAGGGTGGTAACCAAAGCCCTCTCCGCCGCCGCAACCACAACCGCCCATAAGTATGGGCATGAAAGGCCTATGTATATATAATTTTATTCCGCTTTGCTTTTAGCCCACAATTGGTATGTTCTCTATGCCATAAAATGTTAGATAATATCAAAACCCTAAATATGATTTTTGATATTATTGTTTCTTTTCCAAGACATATACAATGATTTATTTCTTAGTTACGATTCTCATTAGGAGGTATAGTCCAAGTAAACCTAGAGACCCGTAATATAGTTGTATCAGCAAATCGTCTGGCATCTTATCTCTCCTTCTATATGGAGCGAAAGACTCCTTACAAGATTCACCTGTAATGGGGTTTTTACCGTTAGAGAACCAACATGCATTCATGTTTTGGATATCAGCTGTTGCTACAAATGCAGACTCTGTACTTTCAATGTTAGTGGAGTCTCTAACGGGCATAGTAATTGACTTACAATCGGGTTTGCTACCAAGCATGAACGCCTGAAAAATACCAAGTGGGTTAAGATTACCCATATCGGTAATGACACCTGGTACTAAACCTTTGAGGTCCGTCCCAGTGATACTAGAAATAAAAGGGATGTTATCTGGTACATTGTTAATGTAGAGCGACCTCGTTGCATCCTCTCCAGTATCAATATCATTGCATGTCGCACCAGTTTTCATGAAATACTTATCTCCCAATATTCCTGCCTTAGATGCCTTGCTATTTCCTGTCGATAGTAGATCTACATAAGAAAGTATACCGCCTATATTGGTTGCAATCTTCCCTCCGTCAGCCCCCATACCGAGTTCACCAGGATTCTTGATAAAATTATAATATGCATAGTCAGGACCGAGTATTTCTTCTTCAAGACTATCTAGATCATTTAATGCTGAATCAAAGAAGTTGCTCATCTTAGTATTAAATGATATTATTTTATGTAGATCCTGGCGGCTCAGTATTGCCAGTATCAGCGAGAGCACTGGTAGTGCTTTGATCTGGTATTGAGTCGGTAGCTGTATTCTGTAAACTGTCGTTAATACTCTGTACCGCAGACGAGTTACTTTCGACCTGCTCATTCATAGCATCGACCTGTGTTCTTAATGTACTGATTTCGTCCAATCTGCTTTTCAGATACGAAATATTCGACGCATTAATGGTAGCGAGATATAGCGGGTCCTGGGATAAGCTTGGATCTTGGTAGTCAGTACTTGTGTCCTCTGTGGATCCAGTTGCATTTTCTACAACTACTGTTGATTTGCGATATAAAGCATATATTATGTAGACAGCAACTATCACAGATATAGTATAACATATAACCGATTCCATTATATATTGACAAGGTAATATTTTCTGTTTCTACTATATACGATGTTCTTTACCAATTCGAGCGGAGACTTACAACCATATGTATCATGGAAGGGACCTAGTACTAAAGCTGCTATCGCAGGGTACTCCCGACCAATGACAAACAAAGATTATCAAGCAGAACCTAATCCTACACCAGCTGGTAAGCCTAATCCTATCAAACACTGGAGAAAGTCATTGCGCCCATCAGATGTAAATGGTATTAGCAGGGCCGCATACTCGATCCAAAGTGACATTCCTGGCGCCAACGTGCCTTTAGGTACAGATGGTAACTGCTGTGACGGAGAAGATGGCATTCAACAAGTCGTACAGCAATATGTTGCCCCTTCGTTGTCAGTAGAGAATGCTGTTCGTGAAGGCACCTTCGTAGAAGGTCCTAATGGATCAAGAGTATGTATAAATTGTAACCCAGAAACGAATATTATTCGGTCGGGAATGACGGAGAAGATGATTAATCCTAAGGAAGTTGATGGAAAACTTGTGTTTAAGAAGTACTCATTCAGCACAAAAGAATATCTTAAATCAAAGTGTAAATCTTATGATCAGAATATCTCTGGTGCAGTTAGAGACGATGTGGACTACTCTGAGGTGAAAGGATGCTGTGTCGTACCACTCCCATATAATAATGAAAGCGTCGGTCCCCAGACTCGTGATGCACTCGACTGTCCAGATGAAACATGCCACGGTAACCGTACTAAGGTTATTATTAAACCTAACAACCAGCAGTATTTCCAACAGGGTGCAGTATCATCGTCATCTAGACTTGCTAGACTCAAGTACAACACTGTCCAAAGCAACGCTGCTTCGTTCAAGAGTGCATATCAGGCACAAGCTGCTAACGCTGGGCGGTATAGAGCAGATGGAAACGCTCCTTACTTCATAAAATCAAAGGATCAGATAACATGCAATCCACATACGTATTTCCGCAAAGGGAACCATAATATGTGTTGATCACTAATACTTGTAATATTGCAAACGAACATGTTTGGGTTATGCTGAACAACTAATAATAATAATGATATTACATTAACGTCAATATTATTAGAATACAATGTTATCACTGATCCATCTCTTTAGTTTGCTATTTACTGGTTCAACAGATTCGTTCATTGAGTTAAAGTAGTTCTCATACATACCTGGATTTTTCTCCATAAGCCTGAACAAACATACAATAATTGTGAAATTGTCTTTATCATATAGACTAATAATCTGACTGAAAACATCATCTATCTTTACCCCTGCATCTTCGCCTGAATCCACGTCGTTGAATGTATCTGGGTGATCGACGAGTCTGATGTACATTCTTAGTGTCTGGCTCAGATGATCGCCATCACTTTTGCTGTACGTCTGAATAAGCTTCTCCAATCCAACCTTACTTCTAGATACTAATATCTGGAAAAGTAATTTATTCTCTGGATTGTCATCATTATTAAGAAAACCATAGAACTTGTGGAACCTCTTGATGACACTAAACATATAGACTAAGTCATTCTTCTTATCCGCATTATAACTCCTCACTAGAGACTGCTTCCAGCCTGGTCCTTGGATATAAAGAATGTTGTCTGCAATTGAAAGTTTACTGCCAATAGGACAATATGATAACATTGCAAGTTGCGTGTGGGATCCTCTAGAGTCGACCTGCA
>JGI24916J38487_100762_pt1 | contig 37061 bp, 34 predicted proteins | sample LinPfosmplate4_FD_38487 | JGI IMG/M metagenome (IMG submission 38487) | reverse complement strand
TGCAGGTCGACTCTAGAGGATCCCACACCCTGGATACACTATGTTCCTCTTGAATACGACTATTCTGATCTGATCGAAAAGTATAAATGGGCAGAAAGTAATCAAGATAAATGTATAGAAATTATTAAAAATGCAAATCTATTTATGGATTCAAACTTTGGAGATCAAGAAAGGGAAGAGAGAATAGAACGCGCAGTTTTTAAATATTACTATGATAATGTCAATATTACTCTCGAGTAATTATATCGCAAATCCTAGAAAATTGATTTACTTATCTGTCTAATATAAGTATGCAAAATATTACTGACTATATTGAAAAGAAAATGGCTGCTATTGTCCTATCTCCCCAAACAGTCACTCAATGTATTACACACTCCAAGAAACGGAAACGTAATATCTCATTCTTCGATGGAGACTCATACGAAAAGCCTAGGCCTCAAGTAACTGTAACTTATGACAGGCATTCAGGTGACACTGTCTCTATCAAGACATTTGATCAAGAGAGAAAAGATGAAGAAAACGATTATAAAAAATGGCTAGAAAGAAAACGCGAGAAACGTGCCAAGATTATGAAGATCAAAGCTGAGAAGACCCCCGAACAGGATCTAGCCGATGCTCTCGCACAACTTAGTTATATCCCACTCTCTATTAATAACCTATTTGGTGAGTCCCTTTGTAAGGAACATAACACTATCTCAGACTGAGTTAGCTTCTAATTTTAGAGAGATTTAATAGATTCTTAATTTTTCTTGTATATTATGATTTAACTTTAATTTTTGAATGGCAAATACTAGTTTTGTTGCTGGCGGACTGGTGTGTTGAGTTGAGAGTTGAGATGAGAGTTGAGATGAGAGTTGAGATGAGAGTTGAGATGAGTATAAATGTGTACAGTTGAATTGTACCCGCTAACTTAATAAGTATACTAATTTGTCGGCTGATTAGTATACTTTCCAAACACCCTATAATTAAGCCATTATATAGTAACTCAGATATCGGTAGGATAATGAGATATCGGTAGCAAAAATATACACTATATGATACTAAAAATTAGGTAGTGTTTCATTGGGTCCTGACAGTCTTCTCTCCAAAACATCCATACTACACTCGCACAACAAAACACAATACAGAAGTCTAGTCTTATAATGTTGTTATATCAAACCTTGGTCAGGTACTATACTCGTCTTTGTCTACGTTTAAAAGTTAATCATAGAGAGATTTTCACTTTTTTTATTGTATATTCTATACCCAAGAATCTCTATAGAATCTACCAAGAATCCCCATATATTTTTGAGAATTGAAAACTAGGTTAAAAAGTGATTTACTTACCCAATTGTAGGGAACTTATGCTAGGTGATTTTTACCTATGTAGGCGGATTTTACCTACATAACTTTTTGAAGCGGCGATTATCGCTTAAAACTATTTTCTCAATGGTGACTATATGGTGACTAATGATGACTATTTAGGCAAATCTGGGCAGAAAAAGGCAGAAACTAAATGGTATTGTGAGAAATGTGACTATTCAACGTGTTATAAAAGTAAATGGACTAGACATATTAAGACGAAGAAACATAATGGTGACTATATAGTGACTAATGATGACTCATTAGGCAATTCAGGGCAAAAAAAGGCAGAAACTAAATGGCAATGTATTTGTGGCAGACACTACTCATACAAACAGGGCTATTACCGTCATAAAAAGACTTGTACATACACACCTCCTCTTGTAGAAACTGAAACACAGAATCAGATCGTATCAAATAATATTGATAAGGATGCTCTTATATTAGAGCTTCTCAAGAAAATGTCGGAACAGCAGGAACAATTAAACAAACAAAATGAGGTTATAGGTGACCTAGTACATAGAGTTGGCAATAATAATACAGTTAATACTAATAGTCATAACATCAACTTCTATCTTAACACTCACTGCAAAGACGCTATGTCTATTCAAGCGTTTGCAAGTCAGTTAGCTATTGATATCGGTAAACAACCTCAACTTCTTTGTAACAGTAAAGACCACAAGCCATTATGTGACTTTATCAGTGAGAAAATGACCGTATTAGACCAAACCGCCAGACCAGTTCACTCTCATAAAAAGACCATGTATTTAAAAGACGAAGCGAAAGGGTGGAACAAAGATACGAAAGGCGACGCCGCTAATACAGTCATAGGTGCAGCCAAGAAAGCAGATTTAGATAAATTACCATCTCTCTATCCAACATTACCGACAAATGAGAAACAACAAGAGGTATACCTCAATACTGTCTCAGACCTTATGGGCGATGTTTCAAAGAAAGACAAAGAAGAGTTCGAGAAGATGGATTGTATAGGACTTGATATAGAGTAGTGCTCTTTTTCAAGTTAATCTTAGAGAGATAAATACAATAAAAATGATGGCATTCACCACCGTTTTTATTGGTTTTTGTTTTATGATTTTTGTAAGTTTTTGAATTATTGCCTACACATTGGACAGACAGCTGACCGCTCGAACCACTTACACAGACACTCTTTATGGAAACAGTGTCCACACTCCAAACGCTGATGCGTGTGCTGATGTTGCTTTTCTAAACAGATCGCACATGGCTCCTCCAACTCTTCACCATCGCCCTCTTGCTGATCATCTACTATAGCCATCTTAATTCTCTTAACACGCTGAACCTCCTTGACATACAAGTCCATCGTACGTGTTACCTGATCTTCATCGAAAGGCGCCATCTTGAAACTAAACACATCTACTTCGTCGTCTTGACCTATGCGATGACACCGTGCAACCGCCTGATCCTCTACTGCAGGATTCCAATGTGGGCTTACAAAGTACACCTCTTTGAAGTGCTGGAGGTTAAGCCCCTCACATCCTGTCTTGATCTGTAACACCAGCGCATCCAAGTCTTCACGCTCCAACATTTCTTCACGATCTTCTTGAGAGACACGACTATCAAACTTACCCACACTCATCCCAAGGTTTAACAATGAGGTTACAACTCTGTCAATCTCCATATGATAGTGGCAGAACACCAACTTAGCCCTTTTATTGTCTTTTCTCTCTAAGATAATATCTACAACCCTGTCAATCTTACTGTGATACCCCATAGCCTCTTCCACTAGATAGGTTTTATCAATAACCTCCAGTGCCATCAATTTCTCGATGTTTTTCTTCATCAGTCCCATGTCAATACAGCTTTGGCGAGCCCGTTGTAACATCGCGAAGTGGTGGAATCCCAAGTTGGCGAAAGGATTGTCTTCACGACCGTTCTCAAGTCTACTGAATTGAAGATGCACATGGATGTCTTCGGCTAACTGCTTTTCCGCTTCACTACCCCATGGTACTGTAACAATTGTCCGTTTCAGCGGCGGTAACTCGATGCCTACATCGTCTTTGGTACGCTTCAATATCAGTCGACTGGTAACCTTCGCCATGTTGTCGCGGTTTACATAGAACGGTTGAGACAACCCAAGCACTGCACATAAACCAAAGAAGTCGCTTACACCGTTCTGAATTGGTGTGCCTGTGACCAACCACTTATGACTCGCTCTTACGTGACATGCTGCTTTGTGGTTACGCGTGTTGCGGTTACGTAGGTGATGTGCTTCGTCGAATATGATGCGATCCCACACTACATCATGCAGAGGTCCATACTTTAATGGACGACCCTTGACTGGTTTCTCTTCTACACCAGCCAGCATCCCGTACGTGGTGACAACCACTGGTGCTGCAATTAGCTGTTCCTTCGTGACGCCCTTCGCTGACCTACCATGATACAACAAAGGCTCATGGCCCAAGGTACGACAGATGATACCGTACCATTGCTCAAGTAATGCCCTTGGTAGCACGATAAGATTGTGTGTCTTGAAGTTGCATAAAATCAACCCTATCATCTGGATAGTCTTACCCAGTCCCATCTCGTCTGCCAGGATTCCGCTTCTTACCTTATGACCGTCCATTTCTTCGCCCTCCTTCTCGATGCGTAGACACCAATTAATACCATCGATCTGATAGTCGTTGCTGTCCATAGTATTGCGCTCTAGGTAACCATTGAACGGCTCCAGATTATACTCTTGAACTTGCATTTTCGTTTTAGTTTGCGTTCTACACGTTTATGCTTTTAGGATCATGATACCCTGCAATCATAAAAAGTATTTCAATTTTACCTAACTCAGATATCGGTAGGATAATGAGATATCGGTAATAAAAAAGTATTCTATATATCTAACCCATATATCGGTAGGATAATGAGATATCGGTAATAAAAAATTTTGTAGTTTGTGTGTGTTTTTTTTGTTTTTTAGATTAGGTTAAGAGTTTTGCTCTCATCGTCCCACGCTCCGATTTCCTCCTGGCTTACCATATCGTAGATCGTGCCGTCTGCATCGCGAAGGTACTCGACACCTTCATGTGTGAACTTGATCACCTGTACTGAGTCCTCCTCTTCTTCTTCTTCTTCTTCTTCTTCTAGCTCTTCATACGTATTAGCATTTGGCAACTTCTCGGCCTCAGCCAACTTCTTAGCTTCAGCCTCAGCCAACTTCTTAGCTTCAGCCTCAGCCAACTTCTTAGCTTCAGCCTTAGCCAACTTCTTAGCTTCAGCATTTGCCTTCTTCTTAGCTTCAGCATTTGCCTTCTTCTCAGCAGCCAGCTTAGCTTTCGCCTCTGCCTTAGCCAACTTATCGGCTTCCTTTTCTTCAGCAGTCTTTTTCTTGCGAGTCGTCTTTTTAGGCTGCTTCGATACTGCCTTATCCTCAGCTTGTTCAGCTGGGGAGAGGGTAGGATCAGAGCCATCAACCGATGCTTCATCCTCAGCTTGTTCAGCTGGGGAGAGGGTAGGATCAGAGCCATCAACCGATGCTTCATCCTCAGCTTGTTCATCGGCAGCCACTACCTCATTTTGCAGCTGAGCCTGCTGAACAAGCTGAGCGATGAGGTCATCACCTGTGCCTGCTCCATCAACAACAGGCTTGGACTTCTTAGGGCGACCACGCTTCTTAGGCTTCTCATCGGTTGTTTCCTTACTCTTCTTAGCGGGTCGTCCTTTGCGTGTCTTAACCACCTCGAATTGCTCTTCAGGGATGGTCCATCCAAGCTTTTCGGCTTCAGCAATTGCTTGTTCCTTGGTCACATCATCGATCTTCGACAATATATTCCCGTAGTTCACGGGTACCTTACCGTTAGGGTCAGTCCAGCCCTCGTTTCCACGCTCTTCGATCAAACCGTACTGTGGAATGCCATCCGTAGAGACATACTTTAGGCATGTTGTGCAGAACTTGGAATCTTTCTTGCAGGCGTTTGTGCATTGCGTGAACAGCCCGCGGTTGTAGCGAACTGCCTTGCACCAGTCATCTTGCACCACTCCGCAGAATGGCACAATAATCTTTGGCACTACACGCTTTGCCTTTACCCCACGCGACTTACCTTCTTTTTGGACCCTCAATTCACCCAACATCTTTAGTCCTTCTTCTTCGTCGAAACCGTACTCCTTTGCCAACGCTCCTACCACCTCTGGCATATAACGTTCAAGTGCCTCTGTCAGTGCTGACACCGACGTTTCATTGATCAGCATGATGGAACACATTTTCAATTACTTGATCTTTCCTTTCTCTTATTACGCTTCATTACTCTTACTAAAAATACTTTTCAATTTTCTGGCGCTTCGTCGCATTCGCTCCTGCGCGAGGCATTTTTTTTACTACCGATAAATAAGTTAGAGAAAATGCATCCAAATCTAACACATCAGAAAAGCCCACGTTTCATTTTATACCTGTCATTGTTATCAATCTATAATATAAATAAAAAATTATATTGTATTCAACAAACATTCTAATAATATATAAAGAGTACATTACGTATTACCTATTATAATGATTTTCACTAGAGCACAAGTATTAGATACCGTAGCACTAACCATGGTTGTGGCAGCGGCGACTGCTTCAGCTAGAGTTGTCTCACGCACAGTGCTGCAGCAATACAATAATACTAAAAAAGCAAACAGTACTGATAGCTAGATCCTCAACTAACTTGTTGTCATTTTAAGGAGATTAACTATACCTAATAAAAATAGTATTAGTTATAGTTTGTCTAATTATTTATACAGTAGCATCACTTGTCTTCTTAGAGACCTTGGTGAAGTGCTTGTTCATGTACTTCTGAATGTTGAAGTAGGTAACATTGTCCTCTTCGTTTAGACCAAGTAAGTCTGCAAGTTTCTCGTCAGGCTTGATATCCTTCGATTCTGCAAGAGAATTCTCTTTAATGTATGCGATCACGAACTTGGTCACTTCAGTACGAGCTACCTCAGCACCCTCTTCTTTGCCCATGAAGGAACACAGCTCTTTCGATATCTTTGAAGGCTTTGCAAAGCCAGAAGGTGCACGATTGCCACGATTCTTGGTCTTAAAAGCTTCTTTCTTAAGTTGCTTGACTTGACGACGAGTTGCCTTCTCTAGAGAACGAAGTTGCTGCTGCAAAGCAGTAACCTGTATCTTAAAAGTTGATAGAGATAGTTCCATATTCTTCCATTGAAGCTCCAATTGATCGACTTCTTCAAGTTCTTCAACCTGGGAGTTATTGCTGCTTGAGTTGTCTGTGTGTGTTGTACTCATCTTTTCTACATGTTTCTAGAGAATATTCTTTAAATCAATTTTTTGAAAAATAGCCGTTAACCATTTACTTTCTAACTTGTAAGAAACGAAATATTGTTTTTCATGTAGTTTATATTAGTAGATGTCAACTAATGAAAAACAATGAACGTGTTGTATTAGTACAATATCTCTCTATAATCTTACTCACTAATGAGGGAGCATTATTGTGAAAAGAGTAAATAATGCAGATGTTTTATATAATCTGTAGTATCCACAAACTTCATTATATACTATACGGAATAATCATTATCCAAAAGTTGACGATGTTTCCTGAAGATTTTAAATTCCACAGTTTCGCGGGTTAGCAAACCATCTTTAACTAATTGTAAAGCCAACTCTTCGGCTAATGGTTTACTATCAACAATTATACGTCTGGCGTGTTGATCTGCCTGTATAACTAAGTTTTGAACTTCGTCATCAATTAATGTCTTATATCTGTCACTGGAAAATGGCATAATTGGTTTGCTTCCCATACCATAATTAACTATCATTGCTGAGGCCAATTTATATGCTTCTTGAAAATCTTTGGATGCACCAGTAGTTACACTTTTATGATAAAATACTTCTTCTGCTACGCGTCCTCCCATTAAAACTACCAAATGTGAAAATAATCGTTCACGTGTAAAAATATTTGAATCAATGTCCTCAGTTTCAAAAATAGTATAACCTGGAGATCTTGGAGACCACATGTTAAGATGAACTTTAGACAATCTTGCATGTTCAGGTAGTAAAAATCCAGTTAATGCATGACCCATTTCATGAATAGCAATTTGCATCTTCATCTCTTCACTAAATATGTTTTTAGTTGCTTGAAATCCAGCTACAGCACGAGCCATCACATATTCTAAATCTTTATTTTCAATGGTAACTCTATTATCACGTAACGCAGCTAACATTGCTTCATTTAATAGATTTTCTATTTCTGCACCACTATTACCACTAGTCATTTCAACAAGTTGTGCTACATCAATATTACGTGAAGTAGGTTTACCGTCTAAGTGAATTAGTATAATTTTTTCTCTAGTAGAGGCGTCTGGATTTCCTATATATATTTTCTTGTCAATGCGTCCAGGACGTAATAATGCAGGATCTAATAAATCGATTCGATTTGTTGCTGCAATTATAAAAACACCATTAGACTTTTTAAATCCATCCAATTTAACAAGCATCTGATTTAATGTATTATCTCTTTCAGCAGACGAAGATTCTTGTTCAGTGCTTCTAGCTCTACCAACAGCGTCAATTTCATCAACAAAGATAATACAAGGTGCATTTTCCTCTGCTAGATCAAACAGCTCTCTAATTCTAGCTGATCCAACACCTACATACTTTTCTTGAAACTCGCTACCAGATACTTGTATAAAAGAAGCGTTTGTTTCACCGCTAAATGCCTTTGCTAGTAAAGTCTTTCCATTACCAGGAGGACCCTCTAAAATGACTCCTTTTGGAACGCGAACATTAAATGGTTCATACTTTGTGAAATTTATCAATATATCGGCACTTTGTAACAATTCTACCTTTACATTTTCATAACCACCAACATCATTAAAATTAATGTCATGAATGTTTATAACTTCGAAGTTCTTACTTTTTTTACTAACTGATCTATCAGCACCTTGTATTTTATTTATAAATGCATTATAATTTGGATCATTTTGGTGTACTATGAATCTAATTCCTATTGGGACTTCTCCAAATTCAGTTGAGTTATCATCTTGTGGAGTTGAGTTATCATCTTGTGGAATTAATTCACCACTATTATTGCCTTGCATACTTTCAAATGAATTATCTGGAAAAATAATAGCATTTACGATACTATGTCTTTTAGAAATACCAATGTGAAAATATTTGTTATAAACTCCTACACCAGCTCTACTTGGAGTTAAAAAACCGTTTGTGAACCCAGTCATCGCCAATAAAAATGGTAAGATCCGATTTACTATTTTCATCTATTTCTTAACTAAAGATTTTTAAATGTAAATCATAACGAAAAATATTTTATTACTAATTATACATTTTAAAGATCATTCAATATATTATATTGCTACAAGTAGATAACGGCTTTAGAGTACATTTGCCAGAATGGTGTAAATAATCACGTGTGAGTTCAAATTCCATAGCACACATTACAATTATTTTTAGTAATAGTTGTATTGTAATAACGTTATAGGTTACTTACTTGAAAGAGTTAATCAAATATTTGATCGCATAGCCATTGTTTTCTCTCTGCAAAATTTTCACAATTCTGATTATAGTCAAGTATAACACTTTTCTTTACAGTTTCGGGCAATGCATTGAAATACCATTTGTGATAATCACTATCTTTATTACCAAATATAATGGCATGTGTTGCACCACCCCAATAACCACTACCTAGTCCTGCATACTTTGGATTACCAGCACAATCCCATAGATTTGTTCTAATCTTACCTCCCTCTCTTGTCAAATCTAACGAAGTAACATGAACTCCTAGTGTACATCTAGGAGTTCCTCGCTTCTTTTTATTGTAGAAGATATTATGCACAAATGTGCTTTTACCAGTCATTGAACGACCTAATAACAAAATTTTTTTCTCTGGAACTTCAATAGGCTGCAATTCTTCTTCGCATCTTGAACAAAAGCAAAACATTATTATATTCTACGATTAGATAGTATTATCTATACTTTTACACCTTTTTACATTTCAAACGCCGAATAAAAAAGAGGTTTTCTTCATTTTTATTTTTTATAATTATTAATTAACTTACAATTCAAAAGTAACTCTACTATATCGCACAATATAACTATATTCTACAGCTAAATTAACCCTACATTTTTCGTCGTATTTTCTGATTGTCGCAGGACCTTTTATATGAGTAAGAAGTTGACATTCACTTAATCCATATAAGTCTGAATAATGAATTTCTACATCAGCAGACCAGTCCGTTCCGCTTCCAGTCCATCCAAGTTCTTTATCAGACAACGAGATATCAACAAGCGGTCCAAATTCACGCTTATTATGTAAGCGATATGTGGCAACAGCAACCACTTTACCTTGATGTTTGCTTTTCACAAACCATAATCTGTCATCTGGTTTGACATTTTTTAGAAAATGCTTATTTGTAGAATTTTTTGAAGAAATTCCCCAAATTCTGTATTTAGAAGAGCGATTAAGGTTTCCTCCGTCACCAACTCTCAATAGCCAATCAGTAGTCATTTTAAAATCTCAAACTTGATATATTTTATGTCTTTTATTTAAATATAAAAAATGATTTCAATTTTTTATTAAATGGATATAAAATTTAATATAACTAAAAATTTTTAATTGGCATTTGAAATGTGAAAAGGTGTAAAAAATTAAATTCTTACAATATCTAGGTGAAATTTTTATAAATAAAAAAATGCTTATGTAAGCTTGTCTAAATAAACACTTTTTTTTCACTTCTAATTCTAGACTGGGAAATATCAAATTGGACATGTCCAAAATAGAAATCCTCAACCATGATGGGTATTGAAAAAATAAAAAAAAACGATTCACATCATAATGCAGTAAAAACGATAATTTACAAAAACGTCTGACTGCATATTTTTTGTTGAAAAAACTTAAATGCATATTTTTCTGTTGCTATAATAATGCATATTCAGCAACAAAAAATATGTAAAAATATGCAGTTAAAATATTACTGTTCGAAATGTGACTATAAATGCAATACAAATTTTTTATGGGAGCAACATTTATCCACACGTAAACATCAATCGGCAACATCGGCAACAAAACCGCAACACAAAAATATGCGCCTACAAGGCAATAAAGCAATGTCTGTTGAATTTCCCCATGTTTGTAGTATATGTATGAAAGGTTATAAGTCAAGATCTGGCCTTTGGAGACACCAAAAGAAATGCATAGAGAAAGAAGAAAACAAGGTAATTAATCTAGAGAATATGATTGTAACCAAGACTGAAGCTGCTTCAGATGATATGAAAACATTAGTTAGAGAGATGATGAGTCACATGGAAACTCAGGCTGCACAACTAAGAGATCAAACAAAAATCATCAATGATATGATTCCTCGTTTAGGCAATAACAACAACAACCGTCTAAATATTAACGTCTTTTTGAATGAACAGTGTAAAGACGCGATCAATCTATCAGATTTCCTTGAATCTCTTAAAATCCAGCTGTCAGATATCAACTACATAAAAGATAAAAGCTTGATGGATGGTATCAGCAGTGTCTTTATCAATGGTCTAAATCAACTAGACACATACAAACGTCCTATACACTGTACTGATATGAAACGAGAGACTCTATATATAAAAGAAAATAACGAATGGGAGAAAGGTAGTAGTAAAGAAAAAGTAAAAGTCGCCATAGGGGATCTTGCACAAAAGCATAGAGTTGCTATGGCTGAATGGGAGAAGTCCAATCCAAAATGGAAAGATACTGAGACAGGAAAGGAAGAGTATATTCAGCTAGTTCAATCTTTAATGAGTGACGTTCAGGATGATGCCTATGAAAATAAAATGATTAAAAGTATAGCTAAGAACACGCTTATCGATGATACTGTTAAAAATTGATTTACGTTATATAAAACGTCTAATTTATATTAGAACTTATAAATAATTCTTTTTGATTTTAGTGTATGTTTATCTTCCATTAATTATTATTGTTATGCGTAGACATATAATATTCAAATATTTATTAATAAAATATTATATTTACTACTATTTATTACCTTTATTTTTTCTAGTTTTTTTCTTTGATTTTGATTTTCTACTCAGTTTTAATGTCTGTTTTTCTATTTTACTACGATTTGTTAATGAGTTGAATATTTTTTCGGCGTTTGGAACTAATGAGGGTTCAGGAACTACTTTATCATCAGAACTTTCAACCAATAGTGATTTTGAGCGTTTTTTTGTTGTTCTAGTTTTTTTATTACTTATTCTACTGCCATCAACCGACTTACTTTTTTTTTTGTAATTACATCTATTGGTTTTCGTGTTGTATTCACAATCGTCATCCATTGGACCACCATCTTTTCTAACTTTACAGCTTCGTCGTTTCCCATCACTATTAACCTTACATGTTTTTATAGAAGGGGGCGATTTTTTTTTTGTCTTTTTTATCGGTATAGGCGATGTTGTTGCTATTGATTTATCTTTAAATGCTTCTAGTGGAGGGACTAATACTGTTTTTTCATCTAATTTTATTGGCGTGTGTTTGGGTTTATCTTCCAACAATTCAGTTGTCAACGGATTTTTTATTTGGTTGATTTCTTGGCGGGTTAGTCCAATCAACTTGTAAAACTCGTCTTCGGTAATATCTTGAATGTCTAACTTACGAATGTCTGGAATATAGTCAAACGCATCTTTTTCTAAATATTCTTGTGCATATTTACAACAATTTACTATTATATTCATCAATTTGAATTTAAATATATTATCAATAATTTCTAAATTTTCTCCCAATATATAAAACTTATGATTTCCTGTTAAACTTAATTTACCATTATCTATAAATGAACCAACCAATGTTGATTTATTTGCTATAATTAATTTACGCTTATTAGCATCAGGATGTATCTCAATTGCTTTTTTAACCATTATTCCTTCTTTAATCGTATATGTATCAATCGCCCAATTATCTTCCAATGTATATTCCGTTGGTATTTTTGCCTTGTTTCCAGATGATTTTATGGTTTTTGTTTTGTATTCTAAACTACAATTGTGTCGTTCTATAAATAGAATGAGTTTATTGAATATACTATGGAATGCTAATGGAATAGAATATTTCGGGTTGAGATATTCGGTTGAGGTTGTATATATCTTTCTACTTTGTATTTCGCTAATTATTTGGGTGGTTTCTTTATTCATATTTTCTACATTTTTTAATAAATATAATGAAATAGGTATTTTCCCGTTTATTGTAGATAAACTTTTCATATAATCCCATAATTTTAACCAAATAATATGTTTTTCCAACATCTCATTATGCATTGAATGACTTTTCTTCAACCAACTCAACGGATTAATGAATACCAAAAACCCATCTGGTTTTAGCCATTCAAACGATTTTTCTACAAATTTTGGCCAAATAGTTTCACTTTTCATTCCAGTTTGAATTTTTTGTGCGGCTCTTATATTTCCTTTATTATATGGCGGATTTCCCAATACCACATCAAAATTATCTACTCCAAAATCTCTTTTTATATCCAGTTCTTTTATGCTATCACCTTCATAAATATTTAATTTGTATTTATCGTCGCAAAATATTTTTTTATAAATAAATACATTTTTCGGTGTAAGTTCAGCAGAATATATCATATTTTCCAAAATATATTTTCTTCTATCTTCCTCGTCTGGTATTTCAGAAAACAATCCTTTCATCAGTCGTTGATAAACAATAACTGGAAAATTACCAATACCAACCGCAGGATCTAACCACTTTAAATGATTCTCCGTAAATATGCTTTTTTCATATTCTTTTTTGTACGCTTCATCTAATTTATCCAACATTTCATTTACCAAAGATAGAGGTGTAAATACTTCACCATTTTCTTTTTTCTCCTTGTCTTTTGGTTTTAATTCACCATTAATAAATTCCAATAATTTATCTGGTTCATGAATAGTATAATATTGTTTCTTTTGCGAGATAATTGTCTTATTTAATTTTAATTTATCAAATACCCCGATTGCTTCCATAACAGAATCTATTGAAATTTCGGAGTAAGGAACATCGGAATTTCCAATTAATCTTCCATTTAATATTTTCAAAAAAGCATCTTTTGTTTCTTCATCTTTATATACTAAACTTTTTAGAACATTAATATCATCTATTACTGTAATTTGTGCGTTTGTTTTTAAATTATCAGTTAAAATACATTGTGCACCTGTGTCATTATAAAGTGTAAAAATATTCAATAAAGATATAAATTCACTTATTATTTCACTAGCATTTTCCTTTAAATTAACTTCTTTTTCTTTAACGTTTTTTTTCTTTTTTTCTTTTGTTTTATCTATCTTTTCTCTCTTCTTTCCAGGGTCAATCTTTTCGTCCTCCTCCTTTTTATCTATTTCGTGTTTTATCGGTTTCTCTTTTCCTATATTTATTTGTTTTAATACCTTTTCTATTGCTTCTAATTTCGTGATATCAAAACTAAATGTACTAATAAATTTTTTTGTATTTACTACATTTATATCCCAAGAAGTGTATAATTTATTAAATAAATCTTTTGTGAATTCATTTCTAGCGTCTTCATCATCTCCATATTTATCATATAATACATCTTCGTCGATATTTATTAAATCTGTAATTTGCCGGTATTCTTTAATATCATCTGCGCCATCTTTTTTCTTAATATTTACATTAAATAAATTTTCGACATTTATTAATGCTCTTTGTGGGTTCATATCAACCATAAATCCAAATTTTTTTGCGTCGCAATATTCGTTTGGTTTACAAGGCGGAACAGCAACCTCGGTCATAGATCTAAAAAGCATTTGAAAAATAGCGTCGGTACTTGAAATAGAATTCCATAATGTCACTATATCAACATTACGAAGAGATATTCCCAACTGCAAACGATTTCCTGCCAAAATGATTAAATTGTCAACCCCATTTTTGCCCTCCTTTATTTCTTTTTCTACATTTTCAATCTCAGACTTGATGTTATGCGGATTATCCATATATGTAACCCCGTTCACAGTTCGTCCCCTTTTTGTTTTATCTTCAATATCAACTGCTACAAAAAAATGATAATTGTTCTTTACATCTTTAAACTCATTGGTATTTAATAATAAATGAAGTAATGCTTTTGTTTTATTTTTAATTTTACCAGTCCCAATCGGTAAAAACCATAATTGTGTAGTTTTATGTTGTGTTTGTAATGTTCTACATTCATTTACGCAAATATTTCTAATGCGGGGTAATATGCCTCTTGTTCTATAAAAAGATTGTTTATCATAATCATCTGCTTTATCTGGATAACCAAAATAATAACACATCATTTCTTTTACTGATTCTTTGTTTGCAAAATTATCACTATCGTCAATTGTGGCAAATAATTTGTTCATGTCCCAACCAAAATCAGTATCTCCTATTTTTAATTTTTCATGATTCAAAAATTCTTTATCCCACACAGAAGTAATTAAATATGGTTTTGGGAATATCCCATAGTCCTTTTTAAATTTATCAATCAAAGATACACCTGTTCTATCTCCAAAATACTCCAGTGTATTCTCATAAATATCATGTCCGAATTGTTTTTGGATAGGATTATTAATTATAGTTTCTTCATCGATTTTTTGCATTATTTGAATATCATACATATCCCATGTTAATTTAGCATTTGCTGTCACACCATATGCCTGTAATGGTTTGTTATATGTTGCCGTGATATATATCTTGACAGTGTCTCGAACTGTACTGTCCAACACTTTTACAATTTGTTGTGCTTTTTTTGTGCTCATCCCAAAATGAGCTTCATCTAAAAACATTATGTCTATATCAGGGTTTGCTCCAAATAATTTATTCACTCGCTTTGTAATAGTTATAATATCGATGTCGCCATCTTCTGCTTCTGCTTCGTCTACTTCATCTTCTTTTTCTTCTTCTTCATCTTTTTCTTCTTCTTTTTCTTCTTCTTCATCTTTTTCTTCTTCTTCATCTTTTTCTTCTTCTTTTTCTTCTTCTTCATCTTTTTCTTCTTCTTCATCTTTTTCTTCTTCTTCATCTTCTACTTCATCTTTGACAGGTTTTTCGTCGTCTTCTTTTGCTAATATTTTTTCAGATTTACTTCCGGCACTCCACCCCAGCTTTTGTTTTGATATTATAATAATACAATGTTTATCTTTGTCTGTGCAAATTTGTTTTGACGTAACCTTACCTTTATATGTAACAACGTCTATTCCATTAAACTCTATATAGTTATTAAAAATTGTTTTATATTCTTCAAATGTTTCATTTGGAGCAGGAGTCATCAGTAAGATTTTCACTTTTTTTTTATCGTTTAATTGTTCTTGTTTTTTTATATATTCAAGTATTGTTCCTGCCATTATATATGATTTTCCAGAACGTGGAATTGCTCCAACTAATACATTTTTTTCTCTGTCTTCAATCAATTTGTTAATTTTTAATATAAACAATTTTTGATGAAATCTAGGTATAAATGGATATTTCAAAACATCTAAATGATCCTTTTGAAATTTTGAAATACAATCTGGTGTTTGTAAATAATCATATTGTTCTAATATTTTTTTAAGTTTAAAAAACGATTCCTGTAAATCATTCAAGTCATAAACGTTCTCGTAATTTCCACCGGGATTAATATAATCAATAAGAATATCACTTGATCTATGTTGTGCTTTAAATTTGGTGATCGCTTTTTTTTTGTCTTTGACAAAAATATATGCCTTGATTGTTCTATGTGATTTCTTATGAGTTTCTATTAAACTACATAGTTTACCGATGTCATATTTGTCAATAGATTTCTCATTTCTAAAATATTTTACAGAAATAAAAAATAATTCTTCTCCAATTTCATTTCCTTCGTCATCGTGTAATTTATTTAAAAATGTTATATCCGAGTATCCACCAGAATTTCCACTCCTAACTGGTTTTAATAGATACCCATCATTGTTGTTATTTAATTTATTTCCATCCCAGCAATTTGACTGAAAATCTATACCCATCTTATTTGGATTTTCATCAATAATATGAGACGTTTGTAATTTCCCTTCAATAGCAGGTAACGTTAAATTAAATGCTCCAAACTTAATACATAAATCCCATAAACGTTCATAATAAAATCCCTGCGATGAATGGTCTTCGGTTATAGTCTCCTCGGTAACTTTACCCACAACATATTTTATGTTGTCTAGTATATCTTTGACATTATTATTATCTTTTACTGTAGTTTTTATAAAATCTAATACATTTTCATTTCCATAATCTAAAATGTTATCCATTATTTAATATATATATATATATTGTATTAAATAATAACGCAATTTCTAACATTTTATCATATTACACTCATGGTTACATTTGATGTATAAAATGGGCGTTTTAAATGAGAAAACGTCTAAAATTGATTATATTATTTGTGAATGACTGTAATGTAATCAACTATCACTTTTACAATGTTTCATCGAAGTGTAGACCTCCCACTTCTTAACGCACGTGAAAGCCAAGGTAGGTGGAAAAGAGTATGGTATGCATCTGCAATGTTGTTTTCGTGCATAAGTATAACGCTAGCACTATGCTATGTGATGGTGATTTACAAAAGAAAGCATTTCTCAGTATGTGAAAAGCAGATTGCAATTATAAGCGGGCTAGATCTGGTGTGGTTCTATCTCGCTTTGATATTTTGTCACTATAGGTTCCAACACCACAAGATAAGAATGCTAGTAGGAGAGATATTGGGCATAATTCTAATACCATTGTTTGCGATGACAGTGGACACATTAGATAGATGTAGCACTTACGAAAACACCGAAGCACTTTACTTATGGTTACTTGGATGGACCACCTGTACAGTGATTATAATAACTATCGCTATTGGAGTATGGTCATATACACTTGTAAAGTGGTGTTGGTTTCCAAAGGGACTAAGAATTACTTGGAATGCGGAAGCAAATGAAGCGCATTCAGACAACAGGGACTCTATAAACAGGACGTGGGAAGACACGTCGAGTGTAGATAACGGATCATCTAGTAATGAAGAAAAATTACAAGAGGATATTGTTTAATTACCAACTACTGAAAGCCCCAAGCGAGTCATTCGCGGCCATTGGTTCGAATGTTTCTGTTCCACCACCAGGAGAAGCTGCACCAGGCATTGGGGTTACTTGGTTCTGATACATAAGATTATAATCAGGGCTCTGTTGTGGCTCAATGTTTGTAGTATTAGGGACTTGCATAGTGACTCCTGGGTTGCTGGGGAGCAACTGCATAGTATCTAAAGCATCCGCCTGACTTGGAGCGTGTCTACCAGCTAGTGGTTGAGAGATCCTAACATTATTTTTTTCATCCTTAACCTGGATTGCGTCTTCTGATCGGCCGTGCCATAGATCCATAACACGTTCAAACAAAATATTCACTTTGGCGCCAATCTTAGTCTGCATTGTAAGTAGTAAAACCATAAATGGTAGCATAAAACCAGTCAGATCTGTACCACCCAAGTAGTTAGAACCACTGTACGTGGGAACATATCTAATTGCTTTATTAGAGAAATACATTGCAATTGCCATAAAAGCGATTTGAGCGATTATCTCAGCTGCAATTTCGATGCTACCCTTAGTATCATCTTCTTCTGGAACAAGTACACGAACAGCCTTAAGAATGATAATACAGGGAATGATAGCTAAAACCATATATTGTAATAGATTGAACATTTCTACCTTGCTATCTTCATCGAAGTTGAAAACAGTCTTGAAAAATCCCGTTGCATCATTTGGAACTGATTTTACGACATCTGTGGCTTTTTCCATATGTGATATGAAAAGAAATTAAAATGAACATTGCATAACATTCATAATGCTAAAGCGGGCAGCGCAGCACTTGAAAGTCGGAGAGAACGGAGAGACTCATGATGAGAACCAATATACACGCCTAATAAGAGATATTCTAGAACATGGAGAAGAAATTACCTCTAGAAATGGGGGTGTAAAGGCAGTTTTCGGATCAGCAATGCATTTCACTCTAGAAAATGGGACTCTTCCTTTATTGACAACCAAAAAAGTAGCATGGAAGACGTGTCTTAATGAACTACTTTGGTTCATGAATGGTGACACAGACAATCGTAATCTTAAGTCCCAAAATGTTAAGATCTGGAATGCAAATGCTACACGTGAGTTTTTAGACTCGAGAGGTTTGACTAACAATGCTGTCGACGATTTAGGACCCGTTTATGGACATCAATGGAGGTATTTCAATGCACCGTATACAACATGTAATGAAAGCTACGAGGGAAAAGGGGTTGATCAACTTCAATATGTGATCGATCAACTCAAAAATCCAGAAACCAGGTCATCAAGACGAATTATTATGTCAGCATGGAATCCGTGCCAAATTGACGAAATGGCACTCCCGCCTTGTCATGTAATGTGCCAGTTTAATGTAATCGGGAACAAACTCTCGTGCAGCCTATACCAACGTAGTGGTGATGTAGGTCTAGGAGTTCCGTTTAACATCGCTTCATACTCATTTCTTACTCACATTCTAGCAAAACACTGTGATCTAGAAGCTCACGAATTTGTATATTATCTTGGAAACTGTCACATCTACGATGATCATTACGATGTTTTGTCTGAGCAAGTAAAACAACCACCTTTTCCATTTCCAAAAGTAGTCATTAAGAAGAAATGTGATAACATCAACGATTATACCGTCGGTGATATTACTGTAAATGACTATAAGCATCATGCCAAAGTGGAAATGAAGATGCGCGCGTAAAGCATTTAGAAAATACGTGACTAACTATAATATATAATATGAGCAGTGCAGCATCTATCTCAGCAGCAAAAAGACGAAGAGGACCACAGCCTACTTTTACCAGTCAGACATCATCGATGCAGCAATCAAGGAACCCTTCACAGGGGCCAACTAGAATTAGTCCTATGGCTATCCTTGAGAGCCATGAGATACGTCTAAGAAGTATTGAGGGAAAATCTACCAAGGAAGCTAATGTAGAAGAGGATAGCCATATTGAGTCTTTGTTGAGAGAAAATGAAGAGCATAAGGAAGCACTTCTAGCCCTTAATGCCAAAGTTAGTGAATTAATGAAGGTTAAGGATATGATGATAAACATGCAATCTAGTGTTCTAAGTAGTGCACAGAAAGTGGAAACTCTTAAAACAGAGGTTGATACACTCAAAAGTGTACGTGAAATGGTAACTGCTGACGTAAACCAAGAAATTCATGATGTTACGGCTGACTTGAGTACAGCAACAATTTCTTATGATAAAGAAGATAACAACAAAAATGTCACATTTACAGTAGAATAAAATTAAGGCATTATTTCCTAGATAATTTAGAAGAAAATTGATATATGGTTAAAGCATTCGGTGTATATCAATTTACAAAATGAAGTTCACGATCGAAGACTCTAAGAAAGCTGCTAAGTTCGATGTATTGTTCGGCAATCTGCCTGGACTTACGAATTTAGTCAAAATCTATATTGAAGAAGGAGGACTTCATATGCAGGGGATGGATAGCAGTCTTGTATGCCTGTTTGATGCTGTTCTCGCTGCAAGTTGGTTTACAACATATGAGCGCGAAGAGGATGATCCACAGCATATAAGCGTTCCGGCAAGGATCTTCCAAAAGGTACTCTCCACTTACCGTCCAGATCAAAATATTGAGATCTCGATCGACGGCGATGACAGTAAACTTATGATGGACTTCAAGGATGGTGAGAAAACGTGCGACAAGTATTTCGAACTTCCTCTGGTAGATGATGGACGTGATCTATTGAACATCCCAACCGAAGACTCAGAGATTGACATGGTAATCACTTCTAAGAAGCTGACAGATCTGGTATCTCAATTCGAGATCTTCGACCAAACGTTGTCATTTGATATGTCAGAAGAGAAGGTGTTGATGAGTGCATCGGGAGATGACGGTAGTATGACTGCCAAGTTAAGCCTCGAAGACTCTCAGCTCATTGATTATGCGATAGTCGAGGACCTGACCCTCAAGGTTTCATTTGCCCTACGATATATCAAACTCATGACAGCCTTTAACAAGTTGTCGGAAGAGGTGAAGCTTGAACTGAGTACAGACAAACCACTGATTATGACGTATGAAATCGGAGATGACAGTAACTTAAAGCTATTACTAGCACCCAAACTAGATTAAAGAAGCGTTCAGGATTTAGAAAGAAAAAATCATTTGTAATTAGATGAAGATTATACTCACATTACTAATTTTCTGTTTAGTCTTGTTTATATACTTACATGTCCACTTTCATCTTAAGACTAGTAATGACTTGGAAGTATATGAGATAGAACAGCCATCCAAGGACAAGCTCGAAGAAATATGCGATCTTAGACAACCTGTTATTTTCGATTATCCGAATGATAGGTTACTTGAGTCATGCACCAGAGACAACATTTGTGATACCTATGGCGCATTCGAAGTCAAGATTAGAGATGTTACAAGTGATCTAGCTGAAGATGAAGAACTCTATATTCCATTATCATACGCCTCTGCTCTTTCTGCAGTTAATGAAGACAAATCTTCCAAATACTTAGTAGAAAACAATGATGATTTCTTAGAAGAAACAGGAATGGTGAAACTGTTCAGATATAACGATTCGTTTATAAGACCATACATGGTAAGCAATTGTATATATGATTTTACTACGGCATCTAAAAATACTAAGACCCCTTTTAGGTATACAGTTGAGTATCGAAACTACATCATGGTGACTCAGGGTGAGATATCTATTAAACTAGCACCACCGAAAAGTGCAAAATACCTTTATGCAGTAAGCGACTACGAAAATTTTGAGTTCCGCTCACCAGTTAATCCGTGGGATGTACAACAGCAGTATAAACCTGATTTCGATAAGATTAAATGTTTAGAGGTCAAGGTATCAAAGGGATATATGATCTATATACCAGCCTTCTGGTGGTATTCAATTTCTTATAGTGACAACACTAGTACTGCCAATTTTAGATACAGAACATACATGAACAATGTTGCAATTCTTCCAAAGCTTTGTATGAGGTTTCTTCAAACCCAAAATGTAAAAAGACAAATTGCACCAGTTCATTTGGAATCTAGCCAGTCTACTTCTAATTCAACCCCAGAATATGAAAATACTGATAAAAGGAAAATTGATTAAAACATTCTCCATTATTTACAATTAATAAACAATGGAGTTTATAGCAAACGATCGCGGCTATTCAAGTTTTGCTTGGGAGGGTGACGGACCCTCGCAGATAGACCCTGTTGCGGAGAAGTTGTTGACAGGCGATATTGTCGCGCTCGATCGTATAGAAAGATCATCTCCATATAGAACCAAAGCGATTCCTGGAGTGCTAGTACTAAACGGTAGCACGTTCGGACGAAAGAAAAACAAGTTGTTCTATAAATGCATTCCTAACAATAAGTCTCTTCCAGTCTTCTTGGTTCCATTTGAAGACAAAAGTAAAACTTTCAGCAAAAGAAAACAAAATAGATTTGTATCATTTAAGTTCTTGAACTGGGATAATAAGCATCCAGAAGGTCAATTAGTTGAGACTATAGGATATGTATCAGATATAGACTCCTACTGTGAATACATGTTGAGGTGTAAAGACATAAGTCATCCCATACAAAAATTCACGAAAGACACATTTAAGGCTATTATTGCCAAAGGATGTGATGTCGAAGAAGTTTTGAAGAATAATAGCTACATTGATCGCCGCGATGAATATGTGATGTCAATCGACCCAGAAGGATGTGAAGATATAGATGACGCATTCAGCTGCAAGCGGAACGATGATAAGACCGTTACTTTATCTGTATACATTGCAAATGTGCCTGTATGGTTAGACCACCTTGAACTATGGGATCATATAGGTGCCCGTGTATCTACCATATATCTTCCTGATAGGGAACGACCAATGTTACCTGCAGCTCTATCATCTAAACTTTGTAGCCTTAAGTCTGGCAGCGACAAGATAACCCTATGTATGGACGTGATAATTCAGTCAGGCAAGATTAAATCGTCAACATTCAATGTCGCAGTAGTCAATCTTTCTAGAAACTTTGCTTACGAGGATTATGACCTTAGTGACGCACCTGGTTATTCAGTTGCTATGAGTACAGTCGACGCCCTCAATCATAATGACCCGATGCTTGATGACATTATAGATAGTCACGATCTAGTTCAATATATGATGCTGCTAATGAACGTCGAGGCTGCCACAAAGTTAGCCGAATCAAGTCAAGGTATATTTAGATCACTTACAGTTAAAAATAGTCAGATTTCAATAGACCTTCCTAGAGAGATCGGGTCTATTGCCAGGGCGTGGGGGTCATCAGGAGGATGTTATACCAAAGAAGCACGTGCTCACGACCTAATCGGTAGCAAGTTATACGCACATATAACAAGTCCAATCAGGCGATTAATTGACGTTTACAACATGTCAGCTATTTTAGAAATATGTGGGTATGACATTGATACGAGTAAAATAAGCATGATAAAAGATTCACTTGAGTGGGTAAACAAAGATATGAAATCCATTAGACGTGTGCAGTCAGATGTCGACATTCTTATGCTTGCTGAATCAGGAAATCTGGAAGGGCCACAAGAGGGGTTTATAATTGATACGGACGAGCGATGTTGGTATGTTTACTTTCCAAGTGTTAGAAAGGTTTGTACGTGCGTAACTGATGTCGAAGGCATTAATTATAAAAAATATCTCTTCACATTCCACTTGTTTGTAGACGAGCATAACCTAAGAAAAAAGGTTCGTATATCGTTAGTTGATTAACACAGTATACTTAGATTGATATCCTGAATCCACCTACTAAGTGGTGTGTTTCACCACAACAAATCCATTGATGTCTATTAATTTTTTCTTGATTAGATTCTGAGTCAGAGTCTGAGTCACTCGATTTTTCTCTTAAGATGAGGTCCCACTTGTAGATACTTCTATATACCTCTTTGCTTTCATCAGGATTCAAATTATTATGGTTAATGCATTCAACGGTGAGAGGACCATAACGATAACTATCGAATACACCATTATACATATCAAGAATAATTGGATCACTTTTACTTGCCGCCTCTATAAGTTCACTAAACTGTTGTTCCTCGACATTCACGTAGGCAACTCCCTTTGATATAGATGAGGTTACTGCGATCATAACCTCACGCCCCGTCGATAGGATTCTCTTCCACTTGGTAGTGACCTTTCCAAAATGCTTATCTTGTATCGGAACAAGTCGAAGTTTTCTATAAACTGGTTTCGCCATTTTGGATAACATAGTTTGTTAGTTAAAGTGATAAAAATATGTTCTTATTACTTCATTTTCTTATATGTAGAGTGACTGATTATTTCACTAAAGACTTAGAAGGTCTTCGGTTGGTACAAGTTTACTGTTCAGTGACGCGAGTTGTTGAGCCAACATATCAATGGTTAATAATTTGGTTTTCAGTTGATTCTCCAACCTCGCCAACTGTATCTTTTGTTGGCTTACAATCTCCTTCATCTCTAAAAGCTGAACATAATAATTGGTTTTATTGTTATTTAGTGTCTGCAACCATTTTTGATGGCCTTTAGTATTTATATGGGTACGGAATTGTTGTGTATTGTATACCTTGTCACGTCTGGTGCCACATGGACAACTGATGCCGTGTTTGATTATGGGTATTTTATCGGAGTATCTTCCAGAATCATCAATTACAGGCATGTAAGTATCTGGCGTCAATGTAATCTCCATACCTCTATGCGGTTATAAGATAAAACATTGTATCATATTTTATCTTACTTCATTTTTTTTCTTAAATGTAAAGCGATTGGTTGTTTGCCACATACTTCAGTGTTAAGCTCTGAACTTGCGACAATTTTTCGAGGAGTGGGACATTATTTGTCATTTCAGCTATCTTTTCAAGTTCAGTGACACAATTATTAATCTTGAGAATAGCTTTTACAAAGTCTCCTAGAAACAGTTGATTTTCTTCGGAAACGGTCTTATCTATCACTGTTCTGCACTCAAGCTCGTCGTCTGCGTGACACCAATCGATAATTGTTGAAACGAGGTTGAAGTGTACATCACAATTTTCTCCAGTGTTGATTCTCGCAGTAACTTCTGTTTGTTGCGATTCTTCGATATACTGTTTTACAAGAGTGCAAGCATCATCAACATGTTGCACACTACTTCTTGGGAAATGCACCATAACCTCTTCTGGTATTCTCACATTAGTGAACACTGATAGCAATCCCGCTATATCAGCTGCCTGAAACTCTTTGAAATAGTGTGTTTCCTTAACTATCCTAGCGAAAGCAAGAGCATGCATCTCCTGAAGCTGACTGGCAATAGATCCTATCTCTGTAATAACGTATCCTTCCTCAGTTTCTGTGATAAACCCATTATCCATGAGAATACTGCAGACACTTTTAACTTCCTCAGACAGATATCGAGAAGCATTCTGCTGATAAAGTTGATGAGAATCAAGTTCTCTTTGAGCAGATGCTACACGATTAAGAGTGTCCACATCTCGGGAGAGTGACTTGTATTTGTGCTCAATATGTGAGATTTCTCTTGTAGCCCTCTTTTTGTTTTTCTGACTCATATTATTCAATCCATCCTTGAGTTCCAAATATTTATCAAGCTGTTCTCTTGGTGTTGACAAGTGTTCAAGACTAGTTTGCATTGATTCAAGAGATTTTCTTATCTCTAGTATGGCGGTTTCATAGTAATCTACTTCTTTCGCAATATCTTTTGAGATCATACTTTGTGATACAAATCTTTCAATCTTATCAATGCTAGGATTGCCCGAACTCACTACACTTAGAATCAACCCATAAGATACCTTAAATTTTGATGTCAACATTTGAGGCGGTCCGCAAAGCATATGTTTGTAATCAGCTGATGTAGGCAAGTCAAACAGATTACAACAGTGAATCACACGACCAACCTTATCTAGACCACGCCTGCCCGCCCTACCTGCCATCTGAGTATACTCATGCGGGTATAGGAGTCGCCTACCATTTCCATCCCATTTTTCGAGACTAGAGAAGATTACAGTTTTAGTAGGCATGTTTATACCTACGGCGAATGTCTCAGTGGCGAATAGCATTTTGATATATCCCCTATCAAATAACAACTCGACCATCTCCCTCAAGACTGGCATTATACCAGCGTGGTGAATTGCTACACCCTTTTCTAGTAGACTTACCATATCTCTATATTCTTGGAGGTCTAGATACTCACGATAATTAGGCAATTTATCCATAAGGATCTTCCTGCACTCGCGTTCAACTGTGGAAGCTTTTATATCGCCTTCCCCATAAAGACAAACTTCGATTTCTTTAGCTGCTAGTTCCACATGTCTCCGTGAGAACACAAAACAAATCGCTGGAAGCATCTCGTTTGTTTTAAGGTAACGGACCATACTATTAAGAAGATATGATCGCTTCACTCTGATACGGTTTTTCCACATGAAGTCTTTTACTTTACTTACGTCTTTGTAGTTTGAATCATTGTACTCGCCCTTAGCTGATTTGATTACTAGCGGCAAATTGCATTTTTTGATAAGGGGAGCTATTTCGGTATTTTTAACTGTTTTCTCGATACTTTTGTGCGTTCCAAGCCACATGTAGTGAGTCAAAGGTACAACACGCTGATATGTTGGTGCAAGAGCAACTACTTTTGGTTCAATACCGACTACTTGTGCTTGCTTTTCTTTCTCTCCCTGAATCCATGACGCGAATGACTCAGGCTTATCAATTGTCGCTGAAAGCATCAACAACTGGACATGAGGCGGCAACAGTAATATACTTTGTTCCCAAACAGAACCTCTGTCGGGATCGTTAATGTAATGGACCTCGTCAAACACAACCCCGCCAAGTTCAGTTTCTAGGTCAATATTGAAAGACAGTGGCATCTCGCTGGATGTTTCTTCGGCAATTCGCTTATTGAAGAGAGTATTTCTTAGGATCTCAGTCGTCATGATAAGAACATCTGCGTCAGGATTATCTTTGACATCTCCAGTCAGCAAGCCAAACGAGATATTAGGATATTTATTGCGCATGTCATGAAGCTTTTGATTTGAGAGTGCCTTGATTGGAGAAGCATAGATCACTTTTTTTCTTTCCTCGCGAAACTGAGTAAACATCTTTATCATGAACTCGGCTGGCAAAGTTTTACCAGAGCCAGTATGTGCTGTAATTAGAACATGCTGTCCTTCCATCATATATTTTATAGCCCATTTCTGGAAGTCACTAAGTTCAAACTTTTCTTCTGTCATGGTATTCCATTCCTGAGTGTAATCAGTACTGTTGTATGGTTTGTCACAGATGATCGTCATGGTGGTTATCTATGTTTATGGAGTTGGCTTTAGACGGATCTCTTTAATCATTTTTACTAGGTATTGGCAGATAAACGTAATTAAAATTTGTCTGTCACGAAAATCTATTGAGCGTTACTTCTGATAAATAGAGATGAATATCATTATATAAAGATGACACAACTAGATAATCAATCGATGACTCTAATTGTGGAAGGAAAGTATAGAATATTATCAAAGATAGGTGAAGGATCTTTTGGAAAGATATTCTCAGGAGTGAATGCCAATAATAATAAAAAGGTCGCAATAAAGATAGAGAAAAGTTCAGAAAGTTCATTGCTGAAAAACGAAGCTAAATTGTACAAACTATTAGAAGATTGTACTGGTATACCTAATCTCAGGTCATTTGGTCAAGAAGGTATATTTAATTATATGGTTATTGATCTTCTAGGAGATTCACTTGAAGACCTAAGAAGTAAATGTAGCGGATTTTTCTCTCTAAAAACAGTTATTAGTATAGGTCTACAGGTGCTAAGAAGACTAGAGTCAGTTCATGGTTTAGGTGTTATACACAGGGATATTAAACCCGATAACTTCTTGATTGATCCCAAAACTAACCTGGTGTATTTGATCGATTTCGGTTTAGCAAGGAGATATCTGGATTGTAACAATAAGCATTTCAAACAAGATTATGGAAGAAAGCTAACTGGCACAGTTAGATATGCTAGTGTTAATGTTCATCAAGGCTTGACTCCAAGCAGAAGAGATGATTTGGAGTCAATTGGCTATGTAATGTTGTACCTTCTGAATGGAAAACTACCCTGGCAATCCATTAAATGTAGCGATAAGGAAGAGAGATATAAGTTAATAGGACAGCATAAGCTAAACACAAGTAATTGGGAATGTTTCAGTGAATCTCCAGATGAGTTTATTGTATACTTGAACTATTGTAGGAGATTAGAGTTTGATGAGGATCCTGACTATGAATACTTAAGAAATATACTGATTAATTTGTATAAGCATCAAGGGTATACGGTAGACCAGAAGTACGACTGGGATAATTAGAAAACAGACTTAAAGCCATAACTTGATAGGTACGTATATCAGATGGCAGACACAAACACCAGCAACACAGGACGAGTTAAGTGGTTCAATAACAAGGCAGGCTATGGCTTCATCACGTGGAGTCCATCTGCTGACGATATGAAGGAAGACGTTTTTGTACATCATTCAGCTTTGTCCACCGAGCAAGATCAATTCCGCTATCTGGTCGAAGGTGAGTATGTGACGTTTTCAATCACCGAAGTAAATAATAAAATTATTGCGACTAATGTTACAGGACCTGATGGTGGAAAGCTGATGTGTGAGACTCGTCGTGATCGTCGTGAGCAAAATGAGTCTCGTCGTGCTACTAATGCGGCAGATGATTCCTCAGACACTCCTAGTAAAGGTCGTAAGCAGAGCTCTTTTCGTGGTGGAGGACCACGTTCTAGCGAAAGCAAAGAGCGTATTCTAGTGCAGATGGCCGATCAGAATGATGGTACTGTTTGGGAGTTGGTGCCTCACCGTGGTAACAATCGTAAGCGTCGCTCCAACAACCGTCAACCCCAAAAGACAACGTCCTCAGAGACCGCGTAATTCTATCAGTAAATAACACCATTTTTATATCGTAATGATGTTATTCAAATACTTATCTATTTCATATTAACATAAATTGGTCTAAAGGTAAAGTAGGCTATCAACAGAAAGATATGCATCTACACAAGTTTCTACAAATCTCCATTATGGCGATTTGTTTGAAACCAGCTCACAGTTGGTTTCCTGGAAATTACTATTTTGATCCACGGATTCATACATTGGGAAACCACGGAGCACTTGGTAAGTTTCATGCTAAAATGGCACCATACTTCACTAAGATCATCGACGCAACTGTTTACGGTGAAGATGTTAGAAAAGATACATTCGATAGATTTCGATACAAAAATATTCTTGATTTCGGATGTGGTACGGGATTTTCTACCTCGCAAAGAAAGGGTTCAATTGGAATCGATACTAGCGAAGAGATGATAAAAGAAGCTGCGAGACAGTTTCCAATGAAAAAGTTCGAATATGGTCATGCTGAACATTACGAACCTGAAGAGCCATTTGACGTAGTGACGGCAATGTTTCTTATGCATGAGGTACCACGATTTGCTAGAAAAAGAATCATCGATAATGCTTGTTATATCGCAAGTGAAACGGTCGTTATTTTAGATATAGCGCCTGAGTATGTACCATCTTCACTGATGCTGAAAGGCGAACCATATCTCCTTGACTATCTTCAAAACATCAGAAAAGATCTAGCGAATTTTAGAGAAGAAGTGGTAGTACCTGGACATGTTCACATGTGGACAATCAATGTCAGTGATGATTGTGCCGTACTGCCAACTCCTTGTGAAGAGCCTAAAGAAAAAAAAAAAGTTAATTCTTACTATAAGAAGAGAGAAGTCGATTACAGAGGTGTACCAAAAATCAATTTTTAGTTTTGTGACTTTTCGAATAAGTTCTTTGCCACGTTCTCGAATATTTGCGCGACAAGTGGATTATTAGGATTAAATGTTCCATCAAAGACTTCATCTTCACTGTCTGAACTTAGATAGTAAGGTGATCTACTCAGGATTTGCGTTTGTCCAATGTTTTCTGGACATGATGTCGATGACATAGGTTGATGTTGAAGTGGAATATAGGAATCTGATGGACTACCGTATAGTACACATTTAGGCGGACACGTTGAAACAACAACGTTCGATCCAATTATACTAACTGTTGTGTTGCTTTTTGGAATACTTATTGCAACCGTTTTCATATACATTATTAAAAAGTATCACTATATATAAATATATATAAAAATATTTTATTTTTTTAATTGAAGACGACTATATAATGAAACACATCGTTAGTAAGGCATACATAGCAGTTTGTTGGTTAGTTGTATTGTGCGGGTTGTATTTCATTTATGATAGATACTCCTACATTCCAGAATACTACATTAACAGACATTTGTTTTATTCTACGTTATCTATCCCTGAGACGAAAAATGGCGTGAACTTGTTGCTGTACTCAAACTCAACTATGTCTCTAACTGGAGATCACTTAGGATATGGACGCCCCAGCCTTAAGAAGTTCTTAGAACCTCATGGAGTAAGTGAGATTTTGTTTATTCCTTATGCTTGGCCGAACATGAGAAATGGAGTTAATACCCATGCTGCTGATAAAATGAATAAGGAGAATGTTATTCCTTCGTTTGCAAAGCTAAATATCAAGGTAAAACTTATGGACACATCTGCAGACGTATCTAGCCAAATCAGAGACATCAATAATGCCCAAGCTATCTACATGTGTGGTGGCAACACATTCTGGCTTACACGATCTATTCAGCAACCAGGAATTGCTGACGCGCTAAGAAGAAGGATAAGGAGTGGAATGCCTTATGTTAGTGCATCTGCAGGATCAAACATCATGTGCCCAACAATGCAGACAACCAACGATATGCCAAACTGTTGCATTGACTCTTGTGAGACTCTAGGTATCCTTCCATTCCAAATTAATGTTCATTACAATGACTATACGGAGGGTCACGGATTCGGTGGAGAGAAAAGAGAACTCAGACTATATGAATATCTGCAAGGTAATAGAACGTTCAGCAATGGTAAACCATCATTTGTTTTGGGATTACGAGAAGGTTCTATACTGCATGTAAGTGGAGATAAAGCTGAGATATTGGGACTACAAAGTAGACCAGCTGTGCAGTTACAAATACTTAAAAATGGACTGACAAGAAAAGACATCCCTGTGGGAACAAGAATAGATAAACTACTCCGCTAATATGCATTTTAGACAGAAATAATTATTATCTTCTTTGTTTGTTTATATAATCATGCGTATTGATGCAGATAACAAACAAAGAATTAAAGCCGCGTTAGCTTTAGGCTAGGGTTTTATAAGGTCCTAATGGGTACCTTCTTAACAGCGTTCGTATCAAGAGTGTGTGACGGAAGTGTATGTATTGTATCAGAAAATATCTACGATGATGAACTACCTCATCATATAGCCATATAAAATATAATATTTATTCTAGAACAACGTTTGCTGATTAACTAGCTCTTGTGCCATCATACCAGCAGCCGCGATCATTGCAAGGCGACCATTGTTTAGTTCTTTATTCTGAAGTTCGATTGATTCAGGGGAATCCCAATTCTTTACAAGATTAAATCCAAAATCTCCAGGTCGATAACCTTCCTTTAGTGTGAATGGTTTCGAAGGTGGCTCCCATCCATTAACCATTGAATAGAATTCTAATCCAAGCATTGACAACACAATACCAGTCTGAGATAGACTGTTTAGATGTTGGAATTGATTAATCGCTGGCTCATGAGTATAACACTCAATCAATGGAAACGCTGAAGCGGCTACCATGCCCAAGCGACCGTGTTTCAATTCAGCCTCCCTATAAAAGTCAAAACGTTCGTCTGTTCCCAGTTCAAGCGGGTCAAAATTCTCAAAGGGCTTAGTAGAGCCAACACGAGTCTTAGATGGGGTAGACGATTGACGAAGAGCGGTTGTAGAGCTTAGCAAAGCGAGAATAGGCAAAAGCAAGGTCTTCATTATTGATGACTAACATAACTAACCTTTATCTCAAAATCATAAATATTTTAAAAGAAAAAAATAAAGATAAATGCACTATAAAATGAATAATGCTATCTAATGATGAAACTGAACGACAAGATTCTAGTCCAGTAATTAATGTAGTGCTAACTCCCAAACAAATTGAGCAATTTAATGCAGGGTTTAAGGCATTACTGTATTATACTACACATCCCAAACAATTTATTCGCGACTTGTTTACATCCAGCAAAAAATTATATGCTTACGTCATCAATAGTTACTTTAATAAAGAAGATGAACATGAACATGAAGAGTAAATATTATACTAAAAACTGTTCTAAGACATATTAGTATAATATAGTAAGGCAATGACTGAACTTAACATTGAAAAGCTTCTCTCCGCATTGGAGGATGATGATAATGCCCAGCTGCTGGAATTAGATTTTAAAAAAATAGAGATTGAGAAAAAAAAAATACTTGATAAATTAGAATTACCTCAAAAGCAACAAAATGTTCTGTTGAAGAAGCTAAGACAATACAGATATATTGATGAACTGCCAGGCATGAAATATGGTAGTTATGTAAGATGGATATCTCTAAAAAATCCAGAGAATCTTAAGCTTACAAATGGTGGTATAGTTTGTGAGATGAAAGTAGGAGATAAAGGTATTGTGATTGTGTGCAAAAATAACTTCAATAGGTTCTTTCAACTGAACATGACCGAAACTCTAATATTCCAGAAGCTTACTGAGCAGGAATTAGTATTGCTCTCAGCTCTTGAATATATCAACGCTTAGACTTACGCGTTTTACTAGTATTCGATCTCTTCCGACTTTTTTTGGTTACTGCATCTTTGCTTCCTTTCTTAGATATTAACTTAGGCATTTTATCACACTTAAATCTAGACACTTCTAAACCTTTTTTGCCGAATACGCTGTCCTTACATATGGGAACAGATTTACTTTTATCATCACTGACTTTCTTGATGCACCGACATAGTTTATTAGCGAGAATATCAAGAGCGGCGTTTCTCATCGCCTGTATCTTCAACCCGTTAGTTTGAACACCATAATAATTCAATATGACCTGATAGTCCTTCTTATTTAGCGCAGACATAGATAACTGATATATATACCTGTGATAATAATCTCAATACAAGCTATCCTGGAGATGTATGGATATACTGAAAGGCATTCAAATGTGGTGTCCGAAAGCATCTTACTCTGAAATAGTAGTAACTAGCTTGCTCGGTATAATAGCCTTATTGATTATGGTAATGAATTTAACTGAAGTAAATATATTCTCAATATTTAATATGTACAAAACAATACCGCGAAAAATAGTAGTATTTGATCTAGATGAAACTCTTGGTTGCTTTGTAGAATTGGGAATGTTTTGGGAGTCGTTGAAGTATGTTCTTGGTAACGACTACACCGGCCAAGAAGACTTCAACCGGTTGATGTTATTATTTCCAGAGTTAACGCGTCCAAACATAATCGAGGTACTAAAATACTTAGTGAGAAAGCGTAAGCGAAAAGAATGTTACAAGATCATGATTTACACTAACAATCAAGGACCAAGATCTTGGGCACGAATGATTACTGAGTATTTTGATAGTCAAGTAGGTGATAAGGTATTTGACAATATTATCGCAGCATTTAGAGTAAGAGGAAAAACTGTCGAACTGTGCAGGACTAGTCATGAAAAGAGCGTAGATGATTTAATCCGTTGTACGAAGATTCCTAGAAGCACGCAAATATGTTTCCTTGATGATCAGCACTATCCTATGATGGAGGACAACAATGTCTACTACATAAACGTTAAACCATATACTCACTCTATGCGATTCGATGATATGGCAAATCGATTATACGACAACACACATATCGACATGAAGAAAAGTGATTTCGTGAAACAAACAGTTGACTTTATGAACCGATATTCCTACACAGTGACACCTAAGAGTAAGATGGAACATGATGTTGATCACGTTATAACCAAACAAATTATGTTTCACCTAGAAGACTTTTTCAAACAAGGAAATAGCAAAAAGACCCAAACTTTGAAAAAGCAAAGTACTCATAAGAGGCGAACTCAAAAAAACAATCATAGATAGTCTTATTATCATCATTTATGATTATTTAATGTAGTCAAGAAATATGCTCGCTACACTGGTGGCAGCAGAAGACAAAAACAGGAATATTCCTGCTTTGTAAGCCATATTTTTGTCTAGTTTAGTCATTGTAGACTTCTTAACAAGAGGGTTGAATCGTATAATCAAGAATAAAGATATGTAAACTTGAGTTATTGTTTCCAATGTTGAAAGATAGTTTGGATTAAAAGAAAGTATTCCAGAGAATGCAATTGCATATAATACATATGAGCCGTATGTCATCATATCAATTGCTTGTTTGTGTATTGGCATATCTCCATATGACTGTAGTTTATCAAGAATCCACATAATACATTATACAAGGATAATAATTACCTTGCAGTGTAATGTTTTAGTGTTCTCGCACTGGAGTCAGTTGCGTTGACATACTTAGGCATCCAAAAGTACGGAATAGATTTATCACAGGATTTGAAATGGTGGCAGAAAATAGAACGATAGTATAGTTTTTCCTTGGTGTCCGATACCATGTGATCATTATTAGAATCATTAACACTGAAAGTAATGACACTTTCATCCAAGCGATTCTTGATAATTTCAAACCAAGATTTTCCTGTGCCACTCACACCATCAGAAAATGCTTCTTTTCCTCTCCAAAGTACTGATCTAGGAAGTAAATCTGGCATTCTAGTTTGAAATGCAGCTCGTAGCAGTAGTTTCTCAGGCCTTGATAAAATGGTGTTACGGATTAAAATGCTGTCACGGATGTCTGCGTCTCCATGAACAGTCAACATACTATGAGCGTAAATATTCCAATATGTTGATTTTAAATTATACTCGGATCTTGGATTACGGATATGCGGAGGGATCTGCATATATGTGGATACAAATGTTTTATCAAGAAATGGAGTTCTCCCTTCCAATCCGTTACTCGATACAGACCTATCGGATCTTAAAACATCAAAATAATGAATATCAGACAAAAGGCGTCTACATTCTGTATCGAAATCGAGATTGGATGGAGCATTAAGCATGTAAATGTAACCTCCTGCCACTTCGTCACTTCCATCTCCATTCAAAACAACTTTGTCTTCGCTGTTTTCACGAATGTACTTAGCTACAAGATAGTTTCCCACACTTGCACGAACCGTGGTAGTATCGAAACTCTCGATAGCTTTAATAACCTCTGGAATCGCATTGAAAAACTCATCTTCAGTAAGAATGATCTCAGTGTGTTTACTTCCGATATGTTCAGCAACGTGTCTTGCATTACGTAAGTCTTCTGATCCTTCCATACCAATACTATATGTATTGAGGTTGTCGTAGTATCGCGCTGCTAGAGCAGCTATAAGACTGCTATCTAAACCACCAGACAACAAACATGCGACACTTCTTTTGGTAGTTTCTACTCGCTTCTTGACAGCGGATTTAAGGGTGTCAACAATTTGATCAAAATATACATTTGGTTGTATTTGCATTTTGCTATAAAGCGATAGAGTTGGAATTCGAAAATACCTAGTTTTACTAGATATATGCCATGTGTTATTTTCTTTCATACAGGTTCCATATGTTCCTGGATCAATCTGAGAAATCGTCATTTGTCCATTCGATATATGATTTAGCACCTTAAGCTCAGATGCCAATCCTATCATAGTGTTACATGCCGATGTATGGCACATATACATTGGTCTTACGCCAAATGGATCTCGGGCATAATAAAGAATAGACTGCTCCTCACTACGATCGAGGATTACAAATGCAAACTCACCATCCAAAAGTTCTAATGTACGCTCTATTCCAAAACGTTTATAAAGATGAAGAATAACCTCACAGTCACTATTAGTTGTCGGACTCACACCGAGCATATAATAAAGTTCAATATAATTGAAGATTTCTCCATTACAAATCATAGTCACTCCTTCTAATTCTATAGGCTGCATTGATCCAGCATCTAGTCCATTAATAGCCAAACGGTGAAATACGAACAAGCAATCGTCAACAGTCTCAGTTTGTGTCTGTTCTGGCCCACGTGCTTTCCCTTCATGGATTGCCTTATCAATGTCAGCGGTTCCGCATTGTCTATCATTAAGTAAGCATAAGATCCCGCACATGGTAATGTAATTAGTATATAATATTAACTTTAAGCTCTGCTAATTTAGTGATAATAGATGATTTATTGTCTTGTTAATATATAATGAGCAACCAAACGTATGGTGTAGTCAATGGTGTTTATTATTGCGATCCTACAAAAGATACGGAACTTAGTGAAAGAATAGCTGAACGAAATGTTCCTTCTAGGCAATTACAACCCGCATTCAGTATCAGACCAGTTTCTACAAAGTATTCGCTCTTGCCTATTGTAGACCCCAGACCTAAGTCCAAAGTAGAAATACAAAGAGAGCCAACGTATAATGTCTCGACCGTATTCAATCCAGGAAACGCCCAGGCGCCGTGGAGCGGATTCGCATCAAATATCGACATGGAATCTTCTCTTAGAAGTCAATTCTTCGCTTTACAATCAAGCGAACAATCTGAGTACGTACCATCGACCGAGAGTGATATGTATCAGGTCACCGCAGTTGGAAGAATAGAACAACAGCCATTTCCAGGACTATTTCAGGAACAAAAGTTTCATCCATTTAATCCCAATACCTGCGATCTAGGAACGGATATGTTCAACAACTGCACGAGGGAGCAACTCTTAAGAAGTGATTGTTGTAAGAATGCGTGTTAAATTGTTATCAAAAAAGTTATAATAATTTAATGAGTAACAAAGAGCCTGATCCTATATTCAATCAAACCGAGGTTACACTTCGATTTTTAGCTAACTCTGTCTATCAGGATGTAATGGAAAAGAAATCTACTGTAATTGAGCCAAGTAATAACGACTATAAGTTCTATAGAAAACGTGCGTTTGCTATGATGAAAAATATGATGCGGGGGGAATACCCAAGTGAACATCTTAAAACCGTCCATATGAAGTACGTTAATGAAATTATCAACTACATGAAAGTACAGGATACCACTGACATATTGCAAAAAGATTATCCTCCAGGAACGGAGAAGAAGTTTAAGGACTTTAAGGAATATATGGAAAGTGAACCGTCTGAATATGTGCTTGAAGACGCTAACAAGTTAATCATGAAAGAGTTGGACAACAACGGATCATCAATGGACAATTTTGTAACCAAGAAGATTATTAAAGTTAAGAAACCTCCTCCCGCTCCTGCAAGAAGAGAAGCAAACATTTCGACCGCTGATCATAAGACTAAGGGGCTTAAGAAAAAAAAATCCAAGAAGTCGAAAGATCCTAGGTCTTCCAGTTAAAGTATACCTTTCTAAATCTCTCTACATCTTTATCTGGAACTGTGGTTGTCATGAAATATGTATAGGTCTTTCTACCTGTCAATAGTTCTATTATCATGTATAACGAGTACATACCACATTCGGAATCTCCCTGTTGATGTTCCTTAGGATGGTTTTGATAGAACTTTATGTCCATACCAAGTTGTTTTCCTTGTTCTATAACCCTATTGGCAAATGTCATAATCTCCGGCTTAACTGGATCACCGTTACTATCGAAATAGAAGATGAAAGGTTCACTCATAGAGAGATCTATGAATATAGAAACCCAATGTTCGCCATCCTCAGTATGAGGATCTGTGGGATCCCCGGGTACCGAGCTCGA
>JGI24916J38487_100958_pt1 | contig 37183 bp, 37 predicted proteins | sample LinPfosmplate4_FD_38487 | JGI IMG/M metagenome (IMG submission 38487) | reverse complement strand
TGCAGGTCGACTCTAGAGGATCCCACTTCTTACCGTATTGTATATTTTTTCAGATTCATCTTCCGTGTATTCGTGTTGTTTTGAAAGTGCACGTTGAAACTCAACTGCCTTGCATTCTGTTATATTTAATGGATGATATTTGTTTAATAAAGTAAGTCGCTTCAATACCTTTTCCCATCGACCAACATCGCCTTCTGGCCGAGACAGTTCTAGATACATCGACATTCGCAAATAATTAGGCGGACAGTAGTATATGCCATCTACCTTCTTCGCATCTTTTTTGAGTTCTTTGTATATATCTTTATGTAGATAGGTAATATCCGCCATACCTATAAAGTTAACGAATACCTTGTATGTTCCGTGATGTTGTCCAGACTTTGCTTCCACTTCGTCAAACCCATTCTTGGAAAAGATATCAGCCAATTCCTTTGAATCTTCAACTGGGTTGGTGCTAAAAAAATCATAGTCTGCTAAATCAGTCTCTTTATTGTAGAACTGTGCCTGTTTTGGAAGAAGTGCGTTAATTGCTGTTCCTCCATAGCAAATGAGTTCTTTCTTTTGTAGAAACTTTTCGACTATTTGGATCATGCGTTGGACTTCTGGCGAGTTTACTATACGTTTCCCCTTTTGTTCGTCCGCCTTATCTACGGCACTGCGTAATATAGTAAGTTCGCATTCAGAATAAGTCATCTTACTGTCGCATGTAGGATGTTTCGATTTCATATTTTGTAATAAATACGTCTGTGTAGTATATATTAGTGAGTGAAAATAATATATAATACAAATATTCGGTAATCTAAATATCGAACTTCATTCCCTGTGCATGTGCACTTCTTGTAGAGAATGACAACTTGGGATCTTGTTTCTTTGGGGCAGCAATGTATTTTTGAACAAACCTTAAGTTCTCGGGCTTTAAAACAAACGCAGTATTTGCACGATTAAAGAACTCTCTTATTTCTTGTAGAGATGTATCATTTTTTTGATACTGCATCGCAGCTAGTTGGATCCCCATTTTTCGAGACGCAACACTTCCTGGATTGGGGCTGTCTAGTTCTCTGTCGGGTATCACAATAGACATGTTTTGTTTGTTATATTTAATTAATTCTTCAACGCTAGGAACGTTGCGGACCTGAGTATTCGTTAAATATCTCATAAACATTGATCCACTTGCGACATTTACATATTTGTAAAATGGTTTTACATCTCTATAAAACTTATTCGTGTTACAGACTGCAATAACAATCTTTTGTTTCAAACGTAACAACGGTGTCTCACCAAAGTTTTCGTAGTTATTTTCAAAGTTATACTTATTTCCAAGAAGTCGATTTTCGTGCTGTTTGAATATGTCTGCCATGTTTTCATACATCTCTCGATTATTGCTCATAAAACGAAGATGAATGACAATTGGATCATCTGGATTTGGACAGCTTCCCCGAGAAAATGCATAATTTATAATTACACCTAGGGCGTCTTTAAAGTATACTCTGTTATATACTTCCTTAACAGTGTATTTATCAAGAGTAGATGTTCCAACAACAGGTTGATTATCCATTGAATAAATCTCAAAATCTAGTCCACGGACACCATCCTTTATCACGTTGCGTAATCCACATGTAGATACCATGGAGTTCTTAATCTTTCCAGTGCTACAGCAATTTGCAGCCGTCTTAATATAGTAATCTCTAAACATAAACTTAAAACTTTCTGAATTGTCAATTGATCTCATATGCGAATTAACAGATGGATACATTTCGTCGTATTGATCACACTTTCTATCTTCTAAAGTGAAAATTCTATAGTAGAATATAACCAGAGACACGATAATGCCTACTATCATAATAGCAAGAACAATGACAATAGATTGTTCCTTTACGTTTTTTACCTTGTCTATAACACCCCCTAACATATCATTCGTATTTTGTGAACTATCCATATTACAGTACAAATAGATTTATATTTATGAATAGTTATGTAATTGAATTAAATGAAATCAAATGAACCGAAACAATCTGACAACGATAACTATCTAATATACAATCATATTAAACATAATACATTAATATCTCTAGTTATAATAAGTTTAAAAGTCATCTTAGTCATATACTATGCCTGGTGGACTAATGCAACTAAAAGCCAAAGGAAAGGCTGGAAATATATTAACAGGTAATCCAACAAAATCATTCTTCAAGTTTGCATACAGTAAATACACTGATTTTTCTATGCAAAAATTTAGGGTCGATTTCAATGGATCAAAAAGCCTCAGACTAAATGAGCAATCAAAGATGTCGTTTAAAATACCAAGACACGCTGACCTTTTAATGGATGCATATGTATCTATAAATATGCCAAGCATTTGGTCTCCTATTATGCCGCCAACTACAAACAGTACAGATCCAGTTGACAATGCTGGACGATGGATCCCATATGAGTATAAATGGATTGACTACCTAGGAGCAATGATGATTGAACAAGTAAGCATTACCTGCGGAAATTATACTCTACAAGAATATTCGGGTGAATATATTTTATCTGTGGTTCAGAGAGACTTCCCAAAAGAAAAACAAGACCTCTTTTACAGAATGATAGGACATGTTCCAGAAATGAATGATCCTGCAAACTCTGGAGCACGCGTAAACACATACCCAAATGCATTCTATACAGACAGTGAAAATGGGGCAGAACCATCGATACGCGGAAGACAACTTGTTGTTCCACTTAATGCATGGTTTTCGCTAAAATCGCAAAATGCAGTCCCCCTTGCAAGCCTTCAATATAATGAACTGTTTGTTCATGTAACATTTCGACCAATACAGCAAATATTTAAAATCAGAGATGTCATTGATAATCTGCATAATTATCCGTACGTTGCACCCAACTTCAATCAACCCCACATGCAGTTTTACAGGTTTCTGCAAACACCGCCAGATGTGAAACTAACTACTGATTCGTATGACGACACTCGAACACTATGGAACGCGGATGTTCATTTGATGTGCACTTATGGATTTTTGTCAGATGAAGAAAGAAGGGTATTTTTTCAAAGAGAACAAAAGTATCTAATTAAGCAAGTAAAAGAGTACAACATAAAGAATGTGGCCGGATCAGTCAAGTTTAATTTAGACACTCTAGGGCTGATACCAAACATCATGTTTTTCTTAAAACGTAGCGATATTTTTATGCGTAATGAGTGGGCGAATAAAACAAACTGGCCGTATAATTACATACCCTATGAAATATACCGAGCATCTAGTCAAACACAAACCACTCCATCGAATACAACGCATCCTATTTTTAGAAAACACTCTAATAGTGATGTGGTTGAACAACTTTATATCGGCCCAGGCGTGAATGCAAATGGAAACCTGACTGGATGGCATATCACGGGGGACTATCGTCCAGAAAATCAGAAGGCAATCTTAGAAAGTGCTGCAATATTATTTGATGGAAACTACAGAGAAAACTTGTTACCAGAAACAACTTTCAATTACTTAGAAAAATATACAAAAACTGGATCCGATGCGATCGACGGGCTGTACTGTTATATGTTTTCGTCGAATGATACTATATTTCAACTTCAACCATCTGGAGCAGCAAATCTAACAAGTGTCGCCAAAATAGAATTAGAACTTAATACTACCGTTCCACCGCTCGATCCACACGCACAATCATTGGCTATTTGCGACCCAGACACGGGAGATTTTGTAGGCATTAATAAACCAACATGGAGATTGTACGATTATAATTACGATCTCACTATATTTCAAGAAATGTATAACGTTCTGCATTTTGCTTCTGGAAACTGCGGGTTGGCATTCGCTACATAAATTATATTTCATCATACATAAAATAAGACATGTTTTATGTATGCATATTTTTTGTTATTATATACTATATTATGTCATCAATAGTAAACTATAATAATGATAGTAAGCTACGCTATAATCGCATATATAACACAAAAGCTACTATGTTGAACGATTACACTCGAAATGCAATATATAGAAGAACTGGGTGTTTAGATAAGTTCGGGTTTAGTTGTGTAGGAAATAATGCGGTTTCTTGTCCAACACCGTATAAAAGTGTAAATTATATCGATGCTAGTAATCAAAATGATACGTCTCTTCCATGCAACACAGTTAACTTCTATTCCGACGAAATAACCCCTCCTCCAGTATTTATGGACAAATTCTACAATAAATTAGATCCGGGAACCACCGCATATGATATTAATGTTGCCAACCTAGACATTAAGAATATGACAAAAACAAACTATTATAATGCAGTGACCACAGAACAAGATAGAACAAATACAAGCGAGTTGGTTAACGGATTGAAAGGTCCGATCGAGTTTATTTTATTGTCTAAAGCAGATCCAGAACAGACGGTTCACTACTGGACAACAAATAACTGGGGAACGACAAATGAGTTTGTAGACAAACAGAAACAAGGCGAACACGTCTATATAACGTTAAGAGTGCATCAAGCTGACTATTCAAGTGGACGTGTCACGGTTCAGGCATACTCTCAAAGAAATGGATTACAGAGAAGTGCAATTACAAAACATACGTTTGAAATAACAGGATACGATAGTGTATTTATGAAACCTGAAAATAACACAACAACTCCATATTATATCGAGTACTTAACAAACTGGTTTGATGTAAATCCGGCCAACTCTTTTAAATTATACCCACAAATGGTTCTCGATGGGCGTCCTAGTTCTGAACATCCAGTGACAGGAAAAGATGAAGAAATACTTGCAAATTATATCACATGGTTAAACGCATATTCATACAATGGTCCTACGTCACAAAACAGAGATAAGCTTGCGGTGGGATTTAATGAGGCTGGAGTGAATAGCGACAAAGCATACACATATACTTATGGAAACACTACAATTAATCCAATGTTAACTGGAGCTACCATTGATCAGTTTTTATCATCCGGAACGCAGGGATGGCTTCAGGGATTATTTAAGTATACTGCTGATGCAGGCATAACTGGTGAAGGAGGACCCGATACGAACAACAAGAGTTTTACATATGAAACCATATACGCTCCAAATAAAGTCGACTTTAGAATGAATGGGGATGATATTGAGTTCAAAACATCTGGATCATTTAGGTTTAAATCATTAATTGCTGTTACAAATATGAACATGATAGAAATATTACGTTCTAAAAACGGATTTAGTGCGTATCCAGGATTTAGTATCACTGCATATAACGCCACGGGGGCATTTGTTACCAATATAGAAGGATCTATTTTGATCGAAACTACTATCGGTTCACAGCAAACATCCACCTGGAAAAAAATTGTAAATATATATGACACAAATAATCAGGTAGATTATCATTATATGACAAAAGTATATGAAGTAACTGGCACAGAACAAGTAGAAACTGGTGTAAATAATATTATCTATGATCTTGAGACACCTCGCATGACTGATAATATAACTGCAACATATTTGGCTACCTCTAACTATACTGGAACATGGTTTAAAGGTACACCGAACAACGCAATGATCCGGGAAGCAGGCGTGTATGGTTACAACTATAAAACAAAATATACTTTATCCAATGGAAACACAATTACCAGTGCGGTGTTTCCTAGTGGACAACAAGTAGTAAAGGCAGAGGAGATATTTGATAATTCGACCACTTCGCAGCTCACATGGTCAGTGGTTGCATATGCAATACCAGAAACAAGATTTGTAGTAAGGGTAGATGAATATAGAGAGGGTGGAACTCCTATATCTACTAGCGTGTATGGTATTCGTGGTCTACGAATTAATATGTTTAACCAACTTGCTGGTGATAGAGTTCCTGGACAGGATGAACCCTGGGATTTGACAAGAAATTATTACGGTATTGGATATACTTCTACAATTCCTAACGTAAATCCACCACAGGGACTAGGGGGTTATCCATCGATATATCAGCTACCTGGTGTAAGATCTGGATCAGATCTTCTAGGTGCTAAGCTTATAAGAGTATTGACACATTCTATAACAAAGCAAACTGTAACTATAGAATATACTGTTCATGGAACATTTAATAATAGCGAAACTGACACCGAGAACGTGTATATATCATTTGCAACCATTAAATATACGGGTGACATGGGTTCTTTGGTGAGCCAAATAGATTATATATTTGAGTATGAAAATAAATCTGCTGGTATATGGGTCGACTCACTAGAACTAGAGAAATACGGATATGATGTAAGGACCGAGAAAACATATTTAATGTTTCCCAGAGAATACCCTACTAATTCAACTTCAGAGAAACTGACTACATATAATTATCATCCAGATGGAAAAAGTGTGCTACTATCAACTAAGGGTGCAAACCCAGTGAATTACTTTTTAACAACACAAAATAATGGGTTCGTCCCGCCGATGGAACGCCAAAAAGTTATTACAACAGAATACATGAAAAATCCTGCTAATACTGAATTACTTGGATCCGGATTACGCACGTACGAGACTGTTTCACTCGCAATGCCAGGTGGGTATTCCTAGTAATAATATTTACACCTTTAAACATTTGCAACGCTCAATTATGTAATTAATGAATTGATTTGATCTAAACAGACGTTTCATTTCAGTTATTAAATCTTCCCAAATATTGGGTTTACTGTGATATCAATGAATGAACCATATTACCATATTACCATATATCAACTACCATAATTGTTGATATATGTTTGTTTACTTATTTAAAGTTCATCGTCGGGTTCCTCAAGAATGAATGCGGTATTCAATGGGTCATCGTCTTCGTCATCGCTGATATCTTCTCTTGTAGTATCCCCATCATATGTTGTGTTTACAGTATCTTCTGCCCATGAGTGGTTAGCTAACTCAAGTTCCATAGCATCAACTTCAGATTCCGTTATAGAATGTGTGTCGTCCTCGTCCATATCTATAAGGAGAGGGGTAGGTGGTGGAAGATTGGTATTGGTATTGGTATTAATTAGGGGTTGACGAGAAGGATCACTTCCGCCCTTGTATTTTTTTGTGCCTTGTTGGTGGTTTCGATTTCTATGAGTGGCCGATTTGGTCTTTCTAAAAGCTTTTTTATTCTTTTTAGATTTAGATTTAGATTTAGATTTAGATTTATGTGTTCTACTATTTTTCTTATTTGTTTTTCGTTTACTAGCAGTAGATCTTATTTTTCTTGTGGATTTTTTTTTAGACGATACTCTCATTGTTTTTTTATACGCCATCTACAACTATTATAATTATACCTATATTCGTATGTATATATGTATAATTAGAAAATAATAGAAAATGACATTTATAATGTAACTATTCAGTTTCTTCTTGGTCTTCTTCCAGTGGTGGAGGAGGTGGAATATATCCATCACTAGATGAACTGTCAAGTTCCATTCCAATTTTAATAGAGGGAAGTGGTTCGTCGTCAATTGATGCCTCACTCATTTCACTTTCTGCGTCACTTTCTGCATCACTTTCTAGTGAAAGATCTTCATTGTCCGGCTGTAACGTAATCGGTTGCATAGGAAGTTGTCCAGTGGAAGTTAGTTGTTTGTCGGGTTCTTCAATTATATCATCTTCATCGTCAACGTCTATTGCGTTTCGCATGGACATATCTACAATATTATCGGTTAAGGGTCCTTGGCTAAACTCGGCTTCCCTTTCTCCCTTATTCATTTGTGTTTTTGGTTGAAACTGCTTTCCTACCTCAAATCGAATAACTTCCGTATTTCCATGAAGATGAAACGTATCAACCGCGATAGTTTTTTGAACAAGTTGATGCTGTTTAGTTTCTTTGTCATATTCCATCGTCATAATTTCATACTGTAAAGAGTTGAGTTCGTGGATAAGTGGCAATATTTCGTTTACATATATTTCGACGGTTTCTCTAATAAACTTGCTGTTACCTGCCGAATGAAAACTAGATATATTTTTTTTACTTGTTACAATTAGTTCAGATAGTTGTTTATTTGCAGCTTCTATACGCGATGTGTTTTCAGACTTATTAATTTTTTGGAGATACATTGTCAGCACCTCTCTATATTCTTCAACCACATCGTCTAATTTTTCATTCACGCTTGTCCATCTATCAACTGCTAGTTCTTGATTGATAAAACTAAATAATTCGTCGTTTTTGATCATGATAATTTCGTCAATATATTGTTTCATTAATTTTTCATTCTCTTTTTTCATTTTATATACGTTCATTATGTCGCCCATTTGTATATCAATGTGTAGTTGGCACGGCTCTTCTTCACTACCACATCTAGCAGTGAGATGATATACGCCGTCTATTTTCTTTTTTTCGAATGCCGACCCTACATCACGAAAACAGCTTACACATTTTGGAGTATATTTTTGGAAAGCATCGGCTAACTCTTTTTTAGACCATCTTAGTATTGTCCCATTCTTCTTAATTTTCTTTTTTTTCTCTTGAATTGTATCCTCGTATATGGACTTCAGTTCATAATATTTATTTACTTTTTCACCGAAATCGAATCGTTCTTCTAACATTCTTTCAGTTTCAGAATTATCACTATTTGAATAGCTGGTCATGTTAATATAACAAGATATTTTTATAAATGTATTTCTCTTCAATCAACAATATTGTTTCACGTTTGTTTAGTTTATATTTGATCGTATTCGTTTTCCCATCCAGGAAGTCCTGAAATAAGTGTTTGGCTTTCCATTTTCTTAACGTCTTGATAATTTTTGATTCTAGACAATATATAATGTTTTCGATCTCGTTCTTTTAGCAATTTTTCTGCAGGAGTAGGTTTTCCTTTGTATTTATAATACAAAAATCCCCCTATCGTGGAGATAATTGTTATTGTGACTATGATATTAACCATATCATTATAATAGTTCTTTTTGAACTTTGAGCACCTTGCAAGCGTCTCGTTTAAAAAATATTTAGTTCCAGGTTCCACTAAAGTTGGTTTAGTGAAGTCGATATCCATAATAATTACTTTTATAATATCATAATAATTTATACACATTACATATACATAGAAACACATGGCCAAAATAAACTCGCAAAACAGTTCTACCTCCAAGAAAAATAAATCGCAAGACAACTCGATATTGACAATCTTACTGTCTCTTGTAGTTATTATTCTTTACTACATGTTTCTTAAACCAGTTTTAAAGGTCGATATTATGGGAGACGTTGACAAGTTTGCAAAGTTTTCCAAACAAAAGTACATTATGATGATTGTGTTGTTTGTTATTCTTTTTTTGATACACATGATTGTAAATCTTCTTGGATTTCAGAATAAATGTGGAGGATCAATCGGTGAAAATATTGGAAAGGTATTCGTAAGCACATTTGTTCCGTGGTTGTTATTTTTCGGAGGACTTATGCTGGTGTTAATAATATTTCCCGGATTTAAAGGAGCATTTTCAAACGTGGTTGGTTATTATGCAGTGTACCGAGCATCTAATACTATTTTAGTAAAACTTCTTGGAAATGCACAAGTAGACAGAACCATCGAGAATACGCAAGAAACAGATAAAGAGGATGCACATTTACTTGAAAAAGCATCTGATGCAGTTCTTAAACTTGTGGGGAACACGAGTATAATGATTAATCAGATCACTCCTGAAAACTTTGAAAATATGTGGAAGATGATGATCCCTGTCATGAAACCTGAAATGAGAGGAACTGCAAATGCTCCACTTAAATGTGAACTTCTAGAACAGGTCGTTTTACGCGATAATATAGGCGAGTGTTGTTGGTATATTTACACAATGTTACTCTTGATAGTTGTAGTAAAAACAATGCTTATGAAACAAGAATGTGTTACATCGTTATCACAAGTGAAAGAACATGCAAGTGATTATGACGCCCAGCAATCAATGAAGGATGACCAGGAAAAGAAAGATAAATCAGTTGTTTATAAAGGATAATTCGCTCTCTATTTTTATATAATTATATATTGTTATATAAAAATATTGTATTGGCACTGTTATGATGTCAAATTATATACTGTTTAAAACATTAGTTTTGGACGCAAACAGTACATTTGAACCAGTAAATAGCTTATAATTCCTAGGAAAATTGCTAGCATCCACATAGGAAATACTGTCTTACGTCTAAATCCAACACCAAACTGTCGTATACTGCCGTCTTCTTCAAATACCAGACTTGGGTATCCATAAACAATCGCAAAAAAAAATCCAACAAAGAGAACTATAGAGTAGTATGCTGGGTTTTCTAATATTTCTTTTTTGACCATCGTATATATTATCAATATAAACAAAAATGATAATATATACAAGCTATATTTTACTTAGTCACGATTTTTAGTCGAGGTATCCAAAATCCTCCTCTTCGTGTCCTCCATAATCTCCATTTTCGTCGTCTCCTTTAAATCCAGATAAATCATTATCGTCATTTTCTTGATCCATCTCTCTGTCTAGCTCGTCTAAATAGTCGTCTTTCATTTGCTCGTAGTTTTCATCTGTTACGGTATTATGGTATTTGTTCTTTACATTTTTCTCTACTTCTTGCATTTTTTCTCTAAACATTCTTTCATCATCGTATGTTTCTTTAACAAATGTTTTCAACCCTTTTGCAAGCCCTTTGTTCCAAACCCCAAGTTTCATAACCTTCATTATATTATCTAAATCAAGCTGATCTTGTTCTTCTAGTTCTTCTAACCTTGTTGTTATCATCTGTTTTTCAGACTCTCTTGTATGAAAGTTCGTATTTGATATTTGCATGTAAGTGATGTCAATCGCGTTGCGATGTTTTTGCATTGTTATCAAATAGCCATATAAAAGTCTTGCGGTTTCACTCTTTAGAGTTGTCATATCGCTTTCTAGCATATTTGGATCAACCTCTGGAATTGCCGCATCTTCTGTGCGACTAAGCTCTTCTATTCCATAGTTTTCGGTTAAATCTGTATTGATAAGTTCTTTACTTTCTGATAATCTGACATATGTTTCCAAAGCGTTTAACATATAGTATTTAAACAACATTTTGCATGTATCTATATCTAATACAGATGAAATTGTGGTCGATCCTGTTTCAACGCTTGAGAAATATGGAGTATGTTTTACAAGTTTCATGAGTGTTATGCACTCATTTCTTATTTTTACAAGTACGTGTTTCAAAACAGGATTATTATAGAAGCCTTCTAAATGTTTATAATACGCGTGATTACTCTCGTTGATTGTATTTGTTGCAAGATTAGATAATCCTAACCTTTTTTCAGCATCTTTTGCTCTAGACCACGCCTCTTCGTGAGGAACTGCGTTTGTTATCATTTCGGGAAATATGTGTGTAATATTTGTTACATATCGTTTCACAAACTCAAAACAGTTATATTGTGCTACTTGAATAGATCCTATATTTTTCTCTCCCGCACTCCATGACGTAATGCTCTTTAACAATATATTCATGTTTCTTACTTCACTTGGATCTAATGAAATATTGTCTTCAATAAACCCCGATATTCGCTCAAATAATTCTTCATTTTGTTGTCCCAGATAGTTTCGAAGACTACGTATTTCTTCAGTTATGCCTGTGTCTACTTTTACTTCAAAACTATCAAGTATAATCTCTAGATGACGTTTGAGTATATCATACTTATTATCCGATCCAATGCATTCTAATGTATTTACAATATGTGTTAATTGCGTAACCGTGGCATCGTTCATATCGACACTAACGCTGTTTTTAAAACTACTGGCTCTGAGTAATCGTTCTAGTTGTTTGCTGTCATATACATGATTTTCTTGTTTTAATTTTCTTATTCTTTCTGATAATGTGTCAGATTTGTTAAACTTTTCAGGTTTATCTCCACAAATTGGGAGTATATCTTTATCAAGATCAACATTAGATCTAGAAAACTCGCATATACTGATAAATGCCAAGTAAATGGTTTCTTCGCTAAATGTTTTTCTAAGTGGAGCATATACATTCTTTGAATCAACGCTACATGTCATCATTTTTGCTTTTCCTAAAAGTTTATTGTCTCGTATCACATTCTCAAGAACTCGAACAACTTTATTTGAAGTTTCTATTTCACAGTCTGGCTTAGAAAATGTATCTATTTGACCATATGATGCAACACGTCCATTTTCAAACAATGGTATAAGCTTTCCTTGACTTACTATACTCTCGTTGTCGGTGCCTTTTGCTTCGTTCAATAAAAATTTGCGAATAGAGCTTTGAGGATAAAGAGAGAAATAAAGAAGCTTCCCCTGAATAACGCCTAGTTTTTTCCATTGTGCTGGACTTCCGACCTTCAAGTCACTTATGAAAAGTTTTCGAAACTCTTCTGTGATATTCTCGATCTTAGATGTATTAATTTCGTTTACTGGTGGCAGAAATGTTGTCCACCTAGAAATGCTCAAACTTTCAGGAACATCTTCATCTGGATGATCAATCAAATACACAACTTTGTCGTGTATCTTTTGTTTGACGCGAATATCATTTATGTAATACTGATCTATTGTCTTAATGATAGTCTTAGAGATTGATTTAATATCTTTTCTCTGAACGACTTTCCACACTCCGCTAGAAGATGCAGTGCCTTTTACTACACATGCAAGATATTCGACGCTGCTATAATCTCCAGAATTATCGAACGGGTAACCATTAAAGGATCGGATACATCCTGGATATGTTTTTTTTGTGACTATTCCAGGCATAGATGTTTGAACTCCTATTATAAATGCACCAACTGTTAAGTATAAGATAGTGTGGTCATACAAATATTTGTAAGGAACCGACTTTTCGCCCTCTTTTGCCTTGCGTTTCGATTCTTCCCTATATTCGCTTTCTCCTGGAAGAACATTGGGTTTTTGAAGTATTGATGATGCAAGAGACACGATAAACTCTACTAAATTAGAAGTTTGTATGCTCATCACGTTTGATAGAGTAACTACTATGTTAAACATAATACGAGTTTCGGGGCTATTATATAGTTTTTTCAGTTGTGAAACCTTTTCAATATGTGAACTATATTTTGTTTCAAAATCGTCGGTCGAAGCTTCCCTAGTTACATTCTTCCTTCCCGCATCGTCGTAACCTTCGTCTTCATCAAATGATTTTTTAATTATCTCTCTTCCGCTATTCATATCTACCCATGCATCTCCGTCATCCTTTCCATATTTTCGAATAATTATATCCAATGCATTCATGAAATTAGGTTTTGAAAAATTCCCGTCATCTAATAACCATGCACTAGCCAGAGTTCGGTAGTATAAAGGAATAAGAGGCACTTTTGTATTTTTACAATACAACATTTCTTTCGGATCACCTTTTTCAAGTTCTTGGTTTGTGTGTTCTTCGGTATAGTTGTTCATAAAATAAATAAGATCGGCATATTTTTTACCATTATCGGTTTGACTTAAGATAGTCTGCATCAAATTAAGATGAGGAGATTTTACAATATCAGTCATCACATTCATAGCCTTTAATCCTTCTCTGTATTGGTAGTCATCATATTTACATAAATCATGAACACGTCGTGCTTTGATAACATCAATATTTTCGTAATCGCGAATATATTTAGTATCAATGTATTGAATAAGCTCATCTTTTGTTGCAAAGTATTGTGCATCAAGTAGACCAATCAGTGTCTTCAGCGTAGTATTGCGTATATCTTGTCTGCTTGTATCTTTTGTTTTACATTTCGCGTCTAATCCTTCTTGAACAAGGGATATACACTCTTTTTGTAAATTACAATCAGTCGCAGATGTAACAAACTGGGAACTATTTGTAATACTATCATCTTTCTTCCAGACATTATTCTTACGAATATAATAATTCTGTTCATCGGTAGATGTATCAAATAGCATTGCATATTCTCCCTCGCGAACCCTTCTTTTTCCCCTTATCAGAGTTTCGGTCAAGTAGTCTATGTCGGGAGTTCCGTTTGGAACTTGAGTTGCAACTTTTTCACGAATAAAATCAAAAAACTCATCGGGTGTCATTCGATTATATTGCGCGGAAAACTTCTCAACTGTGTTGACATGAGACTCGTTTTTCTTAATCAGAAGACCGTAATCTGTTGTATCATATTTTTTATCGTAGTATATTTCCATTCCATTATCTGAAGAAACTTCTTCCCTTGTGAGATATTGTTTTGTCATCATATATACAGTGCATTTTTCAGGTTCGTCTCCACTTACAGACTTGTCTTCTTGATAAATAGACTGTAGGGTGTTGTGCATATCATTGTGTAACAACTTATCGATATTCTTTTTTGTTATCGCATCATAAAAGAGACGACCACCATCTATTTGAATAATACGAGACAAATATTCGCTTGTTGAGTAATTATTATTTGATTTATTATATTTTTCAAAAATATCAGTCTGCATAGCTTCATCAACCAAGTTTTTGATTTTTTTGTTGCTGTAACTAGTTGTACTTCTCAACCCTTTTAATCTACGGAATTCTTTGAGTCGAGACGTATACTCACTTATGTATTCTTTGATGTTATTTCTAATATAACCACTAATGCTCTCATAATGAGAGAAAGTTAAATCAGATTGGTATATAAAATACGGCTGCAAAAACATTACATATTTATTCATACTTGTTGCCTGGGTTGCATGTGGTGATATCATATCTAAAATCTTTTTTGTTTTTGGAATAATTGATCGTAAATAAGCCGAGTAAATCTCAGAAGGCGTCATATCATTCATCATTTCTTTTGGAATATTTAATTTGTACATATTTGTAGTGGTATAGTTTGAAAGATTGTATCCTGATCCTGATTGAAAGTTATCAATACTAATGCGTTGTATTTTAGAGTTTGATGATAGCAACTTGTAATAAAGTGTGAGTGCGTTCTCTCTTCCTATCTTTTCATGTAGTCCTGTCATTGGTAAATCATACTGTGAAAACTTGGACACTGAATATGGAAGAGTGATCAGTGATTTAATTGACATTAACTCTTTCATTCCAGACATCTCGCGCAAAGATCTGTCTGTCTTCTCCATATTTTCATCTCTCTCCAACAAGAAACTAGATGGTTCTTGTAATCTATATTTATCCATTCTACACTCGTTTATTAGTTGGGTCTTGTTGTAACGGTTTGTTCTCCCCCAAGAACTTGAACGGAAATTACCAAGATTGTCAACCACGACATTCAAATCATTATGCACATTGAGAGAAGTTAATACGTCTTTATCTTCTGGATCTGCCTCCACTGAAGACTGAAATGTTCTTGAAATGCTATCGATAAACTTCTTGTAGTGATTAATAAGTTCCCCGTTACCACCTTTTGTATAGGTATCTTTTAACCTAGACAAGTCATCCACCAACTTATGCTGAAACTCGGCATCATAAATATTGTCATCCTCTCCCATATCAGCTTCTAACCTCTTTATATTTTTTACAACGGGCACGATCCATCTTACCGGATGAGACATTTTTTCTAATATGGATATCAGGGGTTTCCACTCTGCTTTATGAAACGTGGCCTTTAAAACATTACCATATTCGTCCTTTAATGAAAACTGATCTCTCAGTTCTACAAACCTGGATGTTTCCATTTTCAATCGCTGCATTGTTTCTGGTGAAATATCACCTTTGATTTTGCTTTTCATTACCATATCATCAAGTAAATCGTCTATTTGAAACTGGATGTCATACCTTTCTTTATTTTCAGACTTTCGTTTCTGGGTAGTGACTTCTGGAAGAAACTCGCCAAGCATGCGTTCATCTGCTGAGATTATATATTGTTGAACAAGCTTTTCGGGTCTTGTTCTCTTTTGATTGCGAACACTTTTATCAACTGCATTTTCATCTTTATTTATATTATTTGAAATATCAGATGTTTCTAAAGTTTCGTCTATACGATCTTCATCGTCGTATTGTTCTTCTTCATAACCTTCTTCATAATCTTCTTCATTATATTGTTCCTCAAAATTATCATCATTAATGTCTTTTATACCATCTTCTCGGGATTCATCGTCTTCTATTTTTTGGGAAGGAGAGTTTCTTATTTCAAAACGATCGATCGGCAAATCATGAGGGATACCCTTATAACCAAAGTTTATAAATAACACTTCATTATCTGGATAGCTAGTAAGTTCTATCATATCTTCTTCTAAGTTGGTAATTTCTGCGGTTATAACAAATGGCGTGTCTCCATTAAAATAAATATTTAACCATTTTCCAGGAAGAAGTCCGTTTTGTCGGGCATAACCATCTTCTTCATTTCGTTTCACTACTTTTATCGTTTGAATGGTTCCATCCCCAATACTGCCCGTTTTATGAATACGTAATTTATGGGATTTTCCTGTATCGATATCAACGATGAATGCACTAACTTTGTCAATATAGTTAATGAAAAATGTTTTATTATGAAATATCTCGTTTTCTGGAGATAATATAAAAATAATATCGGATAATTTCAATTGTCCTCTAGAAAGATCAGTAGCTGTCTGATTTTCTGCGGACGTTGCTATAGCATCATTTGTCATACTTAGTACTTCAGTCATTGTTATTATTCCTATATTTATAATAGAATAATATATTTTACCGTGTTCCTAATTGATACTGATTTTACATTACTCGACTTTCAGTCTTCTACTACTAAATAACATACAAACATATATCCAAAAGGCTTAGAGATTTACACCTTATTGTAAGTATTATAGTAGATTTTGATAATTCATGACAGCAACCTATACCATTTCTTCCCAATCTTCCCCTGTATTTAAACAGCTAATTTCTAATTTAAACAATCCAAACGAAGATAATTCGTCCAATGATGAAAAAAATATGCCGATTAAACTAAAAAATATTAAGGTGATGAGATGTAAAAATAACGATCCCGATCCTACAAAAGAAACACTATACGACACATACAAACTTGTAAATTATAGCCATCATCTAACACAATCTATGACTGGAACTGTTGGAGTGTTGAAGTCCCTTTTATTTACAGATGATAATAGGTTGATTTCATTTTCACCTCCAAAGTCACATTCATATGAAGGGTTTGCTGACATGTTTGTTGACATCACAAAATTACAAGTAGAGGAGTTTATTGATGGAACAATGGTAAGTTTATTCTGGGATGATCGTTTAAACGATTGGGAAATTATGACCAGAAAAAAGGTAGGTGCAAACAACTTTTACTACACATATACCCCAAATGATAAACAGCCTACATTTAGATCTATGTTTTACGATGCAGTTTCTGCCTCTAAACTAAACATTGATACCCTCGACAAGAAATATGTGTATAGCTTTGTGCTACGTCATACAAATAATAGAATTATTACAAAGGTAAACTCGTGTGAATTATATTTGATTGAAGTGTATTCGATTGAAAATGACATTTTACAAGAGGAACTTTCGTATGCGGTCACAATTGTATCTAGAAACGACGTGATGGAAATGCCAGCTTTCAAAGAAAGCAGTGTGAAGACACCGAAACAACTTGCTTTTACTAACTATAACGAGATGACATCGTCAGTAGATGACTATAATAAAGATCCGTCTATCCCAAAGGGATATATTATTAGAGACGTTACAACTGGATCTAGAACAAAGATCCAGTGTAAAACTTACACTGACATAATGGATAACCTCAAGTGTAATTATTCAGATACGAGATATATGTATTTAAATCTTCGGTCTGAAAAACTAGTTAGCAAATATCTAGAGTTTTTCCCAGAACACACAAGCTTGTTTAACTATTATCACAATCTCTTATGCGACTATACTCATTTCTTATTTGCTATGTATATTGAGTGTTATATGAAAAAGACAAAACCTCTGAACACATATCCATCTCATGTAAAAACTCATATGTTTAGTCTTCATAAAATTTATAATGAACGTAATAAAGAAAAATCTATTAGCATGAAAGATGTGATGACATATGTAAACAATATGGATGTTCCACTTCTATATTCAACGCTATTCACTTATTCAAAGTAAGAACAAATAAATAATATATTATTTCGTTATTGATGCAAATGTAAATTAAAAATATTTACATCAATTCTATTTACTCCATATATACTGTATTTATTATCAAAACTTATCAAAACATATTCATTAGATTTTCATAAACACTTACAATATTTGTAAGACCTTCTATCATATGTCCCGAAACAATTGATTTTTCTGTTGGTTCTTTATATCCAACGCGTACCATAATGTATGTATCGTGTGGGTGAAACTTTTTAAATCCGCAAAATGTCATTTGTTTATCTCCTTCATAATGAGATGAATATACCATATACTGTAACATCGTCCCAAGTGTATAGTCTTCATTATCAATCGTGATATCATAACCATTTTGAATAGTGCTTGAAGTGGTTTCGATAGTAACATCTTTTTTTGTTTTATTTTCAGGATCTTCACTTACTCCAGCATCGTCATCAACGTTTCTATTATTTCCAGGACTTTCAATAACAGCCTTTACTGTCTTTGCCTTCTCAATTAACCTTTCGCAACCAATCTTGAGAAGTTCTTTACATGTATATACACCAACCGTTTTTACTGTAAAATCAAAGCTGTTTGGAATAAAGTATCTTTGGGCATCAAGTAATGTCCAGTCTTTCATCGCTAACTCAAGATTATCACCTTTCACGCCACTATCTTTTAATTCTTGCTCTTTTATCTTGTATTGCTCGTTTACTTTAGTTTCGTCTTGGGTATTTCCATAACAACATGTTGATACCATGTTATACATACTATTATCATCGACAGTTGCAATTGATAATCTTGCTGTAAACGTAAGACGCTCGCCAGGTGATGTGGGTGTAAGACGAGGTCTAAGACGGACAATATCAATATAATAACCTGTCATAGGGTTAGGTGGGAATATTTCACGCTTATCATCCTCGCTTAAATAAGTCATTGTCTTAATATTTTTAATTTTAATGTCTCCAGTTGTAACATGTGCGACATCTTCGCTATTATTTTCAACATCAAGCTCAAGTTCAAGCTGATCAATTGGTGTATTAAGATCAGTTATATGAATTGGAATACATGCCAGACGTTGTTTGATGATTTCGTTATTAAACTTTGATGTGTTTTTTGTTATATTGACCTTACACTGATCATGTGGAAGTGTCTTCATTACAACGCACGGGATGTCTGATAAGAGTGTTCGGCGAAGCCCGTTTGCAATGCAAGGATCAACCCCATTCAACACAAACTTGATTTCGTTATTATTTTCTACTACGTTAGTAACCTTCATGATGCTGTATATTAATTTAACTTATATACTATCTATATATTAATTGCATAATCTAATATGCAATAATGTGGTTCAATTTGAAAAATCTTTTTCACAAAATGTGAAATTATTTAAGATTTTGTATAACAACTTAAATACTTTTGTAGGGTATTACTAAATGAGCAACATTCTTTATTATAGCAAATACTGTGAGCATTCAAAAAAACTGATATCATATATAACTACAAATAGTCTTCAGTCATCTTTGCATTTTATTTCAATCGATAAACGTGTTCAGGATCAAAGTGGTAGAACTTACATTGTTCTTGACAACGGAGAAAAAATAATCATGCCTGAAAATGTCCAAAGCGTTCCTGCTATGCTACTATTAAATCAGAATTACAAGGTTGTTTATGGAGATGCAATATATGAGATATTGAAACCAGCTGCAAAAGAAAATGTGAAGGAAGCTACCAAAAATAATATGGAGCCATCTTGTTTTTCTTTTCAGGGAGGAGGCATGCTGGGTGTAATGTCTGATAGTTTTAGTTTCTTAGATCAAGGAACGGAAGAACTTGGAACAAAGGGAAATGGCGGACAGCGTCAAATGTATAACTACGTTGGAACAAATGAAAATGATGGAACTATCCCAACGCCAACTGACGACTTTGACTATGCGGCTAGTTCAGATAATGCTGGTATGACTGTAGAACAATTACAACAAATGAGGGAAGAAGAGTTTAAAAACTCAATGACCAGAGCTAACAATCAGAATTAAACACGATCGCACATTTTTGGTTTGATTAAAAATCGTCAGGATGAAAATTCGTAACGATCCCGTCTACATCAAACATTGACGCATATGTAAGGTCTCTTTTAGTGTTGCACGTGTATGTAAACACGTGTTTCCCCATTGACTTAATCTTTTCAATAAATGATTTATTCAATATAGACAAACATAGGCAGACAAAATCTACTCGTTCGAATAAAAACTCACATTGTTGTGGTGTGTATGAATTAGCCGTGGTAAACCCCAGTTTTATTGGAAAGGTTGTTCCAACATATTGCGTTATATTTTCCATGATAATACGATTAAACCCGCTAATATATATATGTTGCAACGCGTCGAGTAAAAATCGATTAACTAACAGATTATAGAGTTGCTCAGACAAATCTAGATCTCCCTTTATGTCTAAAAATATTGCAATCTTTTGTGGATCTATCTTGTTGAAAAAATCGTCTAATGTAATGATACCATTTTTATAGACTTCATCTAGTGACATATCAGACACTAATTTATCGTTACACTGTAAATCATGATAAATAACTATTTCGCCCGTTTTGCATAGTTGCACATCTGTTTCTATCATATTAAACCCATTATCATACGCCGCTTGAAAAGACATCATGTTATTATCTCCATATTTTCCCGAATATCCTCTATGTGCAATAAGTGTCGTCATAGAGAACTTCTATATATTGTAGTTAATTAAACTTGTTATAATAATTATTCAAGAAACTTAAATAAAAGAACATGTATATTGTATATAGACATCATACAAATGAACCAAGCTCAGACATTGCAAAAAGCATTTAACGATCACTTTGACGAGTTTATGAATGATATTGTAAGCTTGTTTCCAGAAGATATGGATATTCGAAGTTCGAGAAACTCTATTAAAATGTTAAGAAAGGCAAATCCTAAGCTTCTTATTCAGATTTGGAATACATACGTATCGAGTAAATACGCAACTGAGATAGAAAATGGAGATATCAGCTTTTTTATTGATAATGATTATGCAGAAGACATTGGAAATATGGAAAATGCAGGTCAAATCATGACAGCAATCGATAGACTTCGAAGTCCTATCAAAGAAATGTCTCCGGATAGTCAAGAAAAGACAATGAAATACATTCAAAATCTGAAAAAACTCGGAGATCTTTATTTTTCTATGGCATAAATACCAGATTTTAAAATTAATAGCGGTTTATTTGTAATACAATAAGTTACAAACAAACATAAGGATATACATCTATACTATAAAAACCTATGACTAGCACTAACGATCACCTAGAAAATATCATTGATTGTGTGTTGGATGAACAGTTTCCAGACGAACCGTTAGCTGGTTCTATTTGTGAAGTTGAAAGTGATGATGAAGAAGATCCAAAGCCAACCGAAATCCCAAAAGATTTCGCCAAACTAATGATTGATTTTATCAATGATGTGTCTACAACGTTTCCAGAATACAAACCAATTATTCAGAAATGGTGGGGATTTGAATCTTATACTGGGACCCAGCTTGCTAGTCTATTTTCACATTGTATGAAGGTTTACCCAGCAAGGTTTACTGATATTATATATCAAAAAGAAGGCATATTTGACGCGAACTCTGACGAGAATGTAGATTTTTTACCAGGAATTAGCTTTAAATATTTATGGTCATGTAGCGATATTACCGATAAAACGAGAGATGTTATATGGAAATACCTACAAACAACTACAATCTGTGTTGTTGGAAGTATTGACAGTAAACATATGGATAAGACAATGAAAGAGGTTTTTGATAAATTAGACGAAGAAAACTTCAAAAACAACCTATGCGAAACAATTGATGATATTCAAGGCATTTTTAATAAAGCTAGTCAAAAAGAGGCATCGGCAGACACTGATTCACCAAATATGTCAGCAGATTCATTTCAGGAAAATCTAAATAGTTTAATGGGTGGAAAAATCGGATCTCTTGCTGAAGAAATTATGAAAGAGACAGTTGGAAACTTAAACGAGGCCGATTTTGAAGGCGCAGAGACACCATCTGATATTCTTAAGAAGCTTTTCGAAAATCCCGGAAGTCTAATCAGTATGGCACAAGGAGTCACTGAAAAATTAAAGAGTAAGATAGACTCGGGAGAGTTCGATCAGCAAGAGCTGTTTAATGAGGCAACGGACGTATTAAAAAATGTAAAGGATATGCCAGGTGGAGACATGATGCAAAATATGATGGCAGGTCTTGCAAACGCCCAATCAGGTGGATCAGCCACTGGTGACCTTGGTGGCGAAGATATGCCCGATTTGGCAAACTTAATGGCAACTATGTTGAACGGTGGAGGAATGAAAAAGGGACAACGTGTAGATACGAACGCTATAAATAGACAGGTAAAACGAAAAAATACGATTACTGAGATGAAGAAACGCGCCGAGATCAGAAGAACTCAACAGGCGGCATTAGTTGCACAACAAGTGCAGGAACAACAACCAACAACACCACTACTTACAGATGACGAGATTATTGCTATGATGGAAGAGAATGGCGAACCCTCTAAAAGCAAGACATCCGGAAACTCCTCATCAAAAAAGAAGAAATCTAAAAATAAAAAATAATAGGAAACTATATAAGTAATGTCAGATATATTTTGGGCAACAAACCCATTCATTCTCATAGATAGAAATCAAATAGCAAATATATGGCCTCGACCAAACATGCATTATGTAGAAAAGCTAAATGCAATCACTCGGCTTACTATACTGTTGACAATTTTAGGATATTTAGTTCACCCAAGCAGCCGAACTATTATGATTGGCATTGCCACTGTCTTGATTATTGTTCTTATACAAATTAACTACAAAAAGAGTGGAAATAAACTGTTTGAAACAAAAAACAAGAGTATTTCTAATCTGGAAGGGTTTGGAAACGCTGGAAGTGGAAAAATATTTTCAACTACCCAGCAAATTAATAAAGAAATATCCCACAATTTTAGTCCAACAACGGCAGAAAATCCAATGTCAAATGTTCTTCTAACTGATATACAAGACAATCCTGATAAGAAATCTGCACCGCCTTCATTTTTACCAGAAGTGCATACTAACATAACCTCTTCTACAAAAAAAATGATAGAAAATGTAAATAAATCCAATCCGAATATTGACAAACGTATATTTAGTGGTTTAGGAGAAAACTTCGAGTTTGACACATCTATGCGGCAGTTTACATCTACTGCAAACACCCGAGTTGTTAATGATCAGGGAGCATTTGCACAATTTTTATACGGAAACATGCCATCTTGCAAAGACGGTGATGTCATGATGTGTGGTGCAAATGATGGTGGTTCTCCCCAACAAAGGTAAACATATAGTAAACATTTCTTTTTACAATCCATGCCGTAAAAAATAATGTATCATTTATATATACAGTATAATATGGAACAGCCCAAACCATTCGATAATACAACTCGTCTAGGAGTTGATACTTGTGTTGCCGATCAAAGATCGATGCAAAACACTCAAACCTGTAATTATCATTTGCAAAATTATTTCTTAGCGGAGTGTTCAATGAAACAGCCCATTGAGTTTGCAACAAGTCAGCCAGCTGTCAACTATAAAGGCGGGCATTTAGGTGCTGGAGGATGCAATGTGGATGCTAATTCTGAACTTTTATTAGGATCAGTTCAAACACATCCTCGATCAAAGGTTGAGTTATACCAACGTCCGTACTCAACCGTGCCTTATCTAGGAAGAGGATCTGCAAATAGTGTAGACGAAGCAAGACTTCAACAAGGAGAAAGAGAGACCAATCGTCGTTCAATAAATCGTTTGTCCGAGCAAACCTATATGAACCATTCTACTACTCCCCTCATTAGTAGCATCAACGAACGCATTAACGATCCTTCTCATTCTATTGAAGAGGTTGCATCTAGTAACTGGATAAGAGGTGGAATTGCTTCCCGTGATGCAAATAGAGATACTAAATAAGTAGATATGTAAACTAAATACATAAACGATATAATAACAAGAACAGGTATTATATAGTTTTAATTCAGCGTATCATCCATGAGCGTAACAAATTATGACATGCGTGTTTTACCTACTTATGTATTTTATGATAGCCTATTTTCCACACTACTAAATAAACTTAATATTTACGTTCCAGAAGAAGTCATTTGCGAATATAGAGATGATAAAGAAATACTTGACTTTTTATATAAGTCAGAATTATCGAATGCATTTAATCAAGATAATGCAGAAAATATAGAGTTTGAAAAATATGATATTATAGTTAAATTATTTCAACATGAATTCATACACGAGTGCATACAAATCATCAAACATAAGAACATTATCCCATTACTTGACCACGACAAGACAAATGATCAAGGAATACACTCCGAAATAGTGCCATTATTTTTTAGTTATCATTTATTTTTCTTTACACATATGTGTCTTCAAGATATGTATGCGAATAATGGAGACATACAAATAGCAAGAAAAACTATTATTAAGAATGCAATAGAAGAATTGTTGTAAACTGAAATATAATGTATCTATATAGTAATATACTCTGTTCAATCAACTGAAACATGGCATCGACAAGAAATAAAAATACTAGAGGAGACTATGCTATGGAACTTAACAGATCTATAAACAGCCAAAATTATCTATTAACTCAAGAATATGGTGTTGCAAGCAATACATATAATCCCGGAAATGGGCTAGGAGGTGCACATCTTCCACAAGATCACTTGGCAAATAATGCGATAGATATTGAGTCGTTCTTGCGAGGAACAGGAACAACTGATCTCACAAAGCCAGAACAGTCTTTCACTGCAGATTTAAAATGTGTGCAAAATATTAATATTTATCAAAGAAAACCAGTTATAGTCCCAGAACAGTTTAGGGCACAAACCGATCAACGACCACAAGAACGGTAAACAGTCAATATGTTAACGATGTCTATGTCGGTTATTTTAAAATATATACCTAGAAATGTTTATATATTTTAACAACATTGCACACACGCCCGCTCCCATGCCCACAAAATGCATACCTAATACTCTGGAGTATGCTTTTTGAATAAACACCCCATACTAGTAAGTCCCTTTATTTCATCGGTAATAATTGAAGCATTTTGATAATCACACGTAGATGTCCATACCTTAATAATGCAAAAAGACTTTTTGGGAGAAATTGTTATTCCAGTGATTGTTTCGGTAAACTTTTTATTGCTGCTAAGAGTTTCGCCCACTAGCATATAGGTAAGTTCCTTCCAAATAGAGTATACTTGTTTATTCAGAACTTTATACGAAAAACACCCTCCCGTGCGATTATTTGGATCTTCCCAAACAGGAATAATTCCCTTTCTCATAATAAACAACATACAGTTTGTAACCAATACTTCAGGTAAAGACTCTGTTAATGCAATCGTTTCTTCAACGCTCGACAGTTCATACACTTCTTTGTAGCTATTTATTGTCCAATCTGTATCATGCGGAAGATGTGTCCATAATGACCATTTTCTAGAAAGATCATGATGCGTAGAAACATTATTTTGTTCCTCATCTGTTTCGGATTTTTGCTTAAGTGTATTTATATCTGTGAAATGAGCTATTTCCATTACTACTGCTTTATAGCTATAAAAACATTTATTTATATAGGTTTATAAATCTATTATATTAGTCTACCTTAACACAATCCTTCATTATTGTCATTGTATTCTCATTGGTTAGGGTAAACATGTTTATTTTATTATCGATTGCCAACAAACTATAATCCTTCCCCATATAACATTTATTATACTGTTCTTTAAGAAGATACCATATAACATGTCTGGTTATTCTATTTCCAACCTGTATGTAATTGAGTTTTTTCATATTTAGAGAAAATGTCTCTGTAACATTTTCCTCTTGCGTAAATGTAACATCAAATGTCATAAATGACACGTCGCATGCACAATCTAACTGAGATCTACATAGAAGACTGTCTATATTTATATCGATAAATGCACAATCGTTCTTTTTCAATAAAATAAAATCAAAGCTATTATCGGACGGCTGAGTTTTTAGTTCAATATTATCTTTTATGTATATTTGATTATCAACTTCGCAACTAGTGTCTTTTTTGAGAAACGGTGTAATATATTGTGATTTATACTCGTTATATAGATCCACAGCTTGTTCTACACGATATTCAATAACACTATATGCGTGCATTATCTTTGTACAAACGCTCGCAATAAATGATATAACCGATCCAGGATAAATCCTAGAATAACAAGCTGTGATAATACCTCCAAACACAAATAATCCACCCGGCAAACTCATAAATATATGTGTATATCACATATATTTATACTGTTTCTAATACATACTTTCATTTATGCATTCATTTTGACTAATTATTAAGAGTTGCTTCCCCATCGATTAGCTTTCCAATCATCTCGTCTGGATCTCCGTTCGGGTCAATGGTGTATAAATCACCATTCATTTCATCGGTTGTATAATAGGATACCCCATCCACTTCTATTTCAAATACTCCTTCTTCGTCTTCTTCATCTTCAGGATTAACCTCATTCGTCTCGTCTTGTGGAACTGCAACGGGTGTATTATCAGGTGTATCAGGCTTATTGACAAACTGATCAAAATAGTTCATGACGACCTTTTTTGTTTGTACATCGTCTCCGATGCTAACAACTTTGTTTGTTTTGTCTACGGGAACATGTGAATGTTCTTTAATGACTGATGTATTTGCCGAACCCTCGGGAGTATTCTCTTTTTCGCATTCTGTCTCACTAGTATTTACATTGTCTGCAATTTCAAGATGAATATTTTCGTTTGCGATATAGTCGCCAGTCTGGATACGATCAAGCTCTTCTTCAAGTTGAGTAATCTTTTTCTTATGTTCTAGTATTTCACGGTTAATATATTGAATATTGAATGATTTAACCGCATTATTGATGTGAGTTTCAATAATACTATTCATATCCATCATGATAGGCTGAACATTAACATTTAACGACTGTCTCTGCATTGTACTAAGCTAGTACATGGGATATGTTTAACTTAGTTTTTTATTGTTATTACAACCAACCAGAATAATTTTCGGTGGGAACTATTATTAGTGTATAATTTTGTGTAAACAGTTTAAAATTATTCACTTTGAATATATACATAATTATGGAAAGAATAGTAGAGTTGCCAAGCGATATTGAGATTTCCAACATGTGTGGCATTGTTTCAAGACAAACGAATTATACAATAGACGAAATAAAAGACAAGCTCATCGAGTATGACTATGTTTACATGGATGTAATAAAGGAATACATGGGCGTAAAAAAAGAAAAACCAAAACCAATTAAATCGTTAAATCAAGAAATATATCGTCAGATAAGAATTAAACTTGACGATGCTACCAGAGACTTTAATCAAAAACAATATGAAAAAATAGTTGCTGAAATAAATGAAGACATCGAGAATAACTAATCTAGAAATAGAAGAAGTAGGCGAAACTAGGAGAATTAATTCGAGTAAATTGATTACATATAGTATTAAAACGTAATAATAAGCAAAATAGACTATACATATATTATATCCTTTAACAATGGAAGATCCATATCCCAACGGATACCTTGAAATTGCAATCGGTCCTATGTTTTCCGGAAAGACCTCATGGCTACTCGAAATATACAACCAGCATACGTTTTGTTCTAAAAATGTAGTTGTAATTAACCATTCAGAAGATATTCGATATCACGAAACAATGTTATCAACTCACGATAAAAAAATGATACCATGCGTACAAACTGCAGACTTATTTGAAACAGAAAAAAATCAAGGATTATTCAAGAAGGCATATGATGCAGACGTTGTATTAATAAACGAAGGACAGTTCTTCGAAGGTATTATTGATTTTGTAAATAATATGCTATTAAAAAAGAAACTTATCTATATTTGTGGGTTAGATGGAGATTTTAGACGTCAAAAGTTTGGAGAGTTGCTAGATTTAATCCCACTATGTGATAAGGTATACAAACTTAGGTCGTTATGTGCAATCTGTAGAAACGGAACACGTGCGATATTTTCAAAAAGGTTAATTGACGATAATAGTCAAAAAGTAATTGGTAGCGACATATATCAGCCTGTTTGTAGAAAATGTTATCAAGATACTTAAATCTACACTATATGCATTTACCTCGGATAACTTATTAAACTTATTTTCACATAAGATAGTATACTATTATGGTTGATATCAGAAGTATACTTTTACAGGCCGAATACGATTCCAATGTCAATGCAAGAACAAAACAACGCGTATGGAGAAAAAAACAGCAAAATATATTCTATGGAGAAGGTAGACCCATTTTTTTTCAAAAGATCGAGGGCGAAACAAAAATTGTACCATATCATTTATGGTATTTCAATGAAGATAGGTTTCGATTTCCAAATAAATAACATATGATAAATAAATAATATATTGTCATATGTTAAATGAGCAGTAAGGACGACGATGTAGACGAATTGACGGCGAGTTTTAAAGGAATGAAATTGAAAAACAGGGTCACATTTAGTCCGTTCGCGAGGTCAGATAGCAGGGACCCCAACCAGCTACCTATGGTGACAGGCAGTCCTCTCACCAATCCTCATACACGTTATTCAAAAAACCTCGTGGCGGAGAGAAACCTTCAACAATGGCAACCAAAGGGTGGAAGAAAAAAGATGTCTTTAAAAAATAAAAAGAACGCAAAACGCAAAACACGTAAAACACGTAAAGGAAAAAGAAGCAGAAAGAGTTCTATAAGAAAAACAAAGACCCGAAAACATCGCAAATAGAATAGTAGGATATCCATGCCCTGAAACAATTAAGAAACCTATTTAAACCCTTGTGCGTTATATGATAAATGACAAAAAAAGAGACTGATATTAAGGAAGTGGTTGCCGATAAGCCCAAAGTGAAACGAGGTCGCAGGACAAAAAAAGAGATTGAAGAGGCAAAGGCCGCCGCCGAAGCAGCATTACTGAACTCGACCGTAGAAGGCTCTGAAAATGTAGTTTTGAAAAAGGAAGAGATTGAAAAGCCTCCCCCTAAAAAAAGAGGACGAAAGCCGAAAGGAGGAAAAATTGTGATGGAACCAGAGAAAACAACCCCAGTTCTCAACACAAAACCAAATGTTATTCTTCATTTAAAATGTTTCGTAAAAGATCTTTTGAGCGAGGGACATCATGAACCTGATTTTTCTAAAGCAAATGTTAACTCGTACGACGAAAATAAACCGTCATACCACATGTTGTCGAATACACAATCAGTTGATAATTTGTCAAATTACCAACAATTATTGTCAGAAACCGAAAACAACATTATTGAAAAGAAGTTTGCAGTGAATGATCCATGCCAAAAAAGTGAAAATATTTGCAATAATGCGGAACAAGAGCATACATCTATGAAAGAAACATGGAAAAAACTTAAAAATCTAGAGCAATTGTTACATGTAAATAGTGTTCCTGATTCAAAGTCTGCGTGTTTCTGGTGCACATATGATTTTGATAATCCACCTATTTATATACCTAAGTTTTTGATGAAAGACACTTATCATGTATACGGATGTTTTTGTTCACCCGAATGTGCAGTTGGTCATCTTATGAATGAAACACTTGATAGTTCCTGTAAGTTTGAACGATACAGTTTACTAAATAATTTATACAATAAGGTTTTTGAATATAAAAAGAATATTAAACCTGCTCCAAACCCCCACTATTTTTTAGATAGGTTTTGTGGAAATCTTACTATTCAAGAATATCGACAACTACTAAAAAGTGATCGTTTGTTCCTTATTGTAGACAAACCTCTCACACGAGTTCTTCCAGAACTTCACGAAGATAATGATGAGTTTATTATTAACAATAAAATTATACCAACGTCGAGTAACTACAATCTAAAGAAAAAGGGAAAGGTAGAACCAGTCAAACTATCTGGTGGAGTAACAACACAATCTGCAACTTCAAGTGGAAATAATTTTGGAATATTCTCTATGGTGACAAATAAGTAACTGGATATGACTTATCATAAATCATATTAAATATAATATAAATGATTTATGATATACTATGTAATTAACACAATATGACTGATACTAAAAATAGAACAATTCCATGGGTTGAAAAATATAGACCGACGAACTTTGACGAAATTGTTCTGAGTGAGACAAACAAAGAAATATGTAAGAATATTGTTACAACTGGATATTTTCCTAATTTGTTATTTTATGGACCACCCGGAACAGGTAAGACAACGACAATCATTAATTTGATTAACGCATATCAGAAAAATATTGAAAAGGAAGACAACAGCCGTCTGATCCATTTAAATGCATCTGATGATAGAGGAATAGATATCATACGAAATCATATTCTCCAGTTTGTTAACTCTAAATGCCTGTTTACAAAGGGGATTAAGTTTATCATATTAGATGAGGTTGATTATATGACAAAAAACGCACAACAAGCGTTGAGATATCTTATACATATGAATAGTCATAGTGTTAGGTTTTGCCTAATTTGTAATTATATAAGTCGTATTGATAGCGGATTAAAGACGGAATTGTTAAAAATACGATTTAATAATCTCCCACAAGAAAATATACAGTCATTCTTAGAACATATTGTTACACAAGAACAACTAAATATATCGACACAAGAAATACGTTCTATCCAGTCTTTATACGGATCTGATATACGAAGTATGATAAACTTTATTCAATGCAATCATGTTGAAAAAGGAAAGCCTATGAACATTATAAATCAAACAGTATGGGAAGATTTAACTATTAAAATAAAAGATCTTTCAAATATAAATGCACGAAAACAAAATAATCGATATGATAATATTATTTGTCACACTATAAGTTTAACAAATACTTATAATTTAACTCTTAAAAATTTATTTAAAGATTATTTAACCTACGTCATCCGCGATAAACAAATAAATGTTACACCAGAGTTTTTAAACTTTACAGAAAGACTTTTACATACAACAACTGGCGTATGTGACAAGCTTTATGCAAATTATACCTTTTCCAATCTAGAGCGGTTTTCTTATTTATTGTAAACCATGCTTCTTTTCTCTAAACGTCTTATAAAATCAGACACTGGAGGACTAGACGAAGGGAAGAAGGGAACTTCTCCAGACTGACTATATTTTTCATAGTTATAGTTCTCGGGAAGGTTGGATGATTTCTTTTCTACAGGGACAGGAATTGTCATAGTAGATCGAAGAATTGACGTAGATCGAGAACTGGTTATCTCTCTGTGCAACATTTATTATATAGTAATGTAATAAAATTATGTACTCACAAAAAATAACTCATAATTATACGATTATTATCTATTTCGCAGCTAGGAAATAGATAGTAATATCCCCGTTACCAGAATATCATAAGTTTAAATTATAAATTGATTTAAAGAATAACGTGCTTTAAGTTGTATTAAGAACAAGTGTAAAGAAACAATATGGACGTTGACGAAGAATGGGAAGCCTTTATGTGCAATGGAAACGATGGCACATCGTTAAACACCATTGATAATCAGTGTGAAAATAATCTCGTGCGTAACCATGATGGACTGGAACATGTCAATATTGATGCACCAGTTCCAGGTGATCTATACATATCTACTAAGTCAAAGATTGCATACCTAAATAGTCCGATTATACTCAATGATGTGTTTTGGAAAATTCCTGTTATCAAATACACAACTGTTACAAATGGCGTTGTTAAAAAACAAATGAAGTTTAATTCATCATCCCAGGAAGAAGTTGATCAAATAACAGAAAACCTAAAGGATGAATACTATGTAACCGAACAAGTTCTTACCAGCGTAACATCCCCCTCTGGATTGAAAAACTGGTTCAAAGACGTAAGAAAAATAAGTGTTGGTATTTCGAAAAAGGATATTGTTAGTTATCGATCTAAACAAAAGTGTGCATTTTACAATTGTTTTGTTATGATAGTTCGTATTTTGATTGAAGATGAAGAAGACATAGAGTTCGGGATGTTTCACGAATTTCATGTTAAAATATTCAATACTGGAAAGGTTGAAATCCCTGGTATTCGGTCAGCATATCATCTCCGGGCAGTTCTTGATAATATATTATATCATTTGAGACCTATTGTAGGAGATCATCTTTGTTACAACGGAGAATGCGACACGGTGTTAATTAATTCGAACTTTAACTGTGGCTTCTTTATACAAAGAGAAAAGCTGTTTGATATTCTTAAAACAAAATATAACATTCAATGTATATACGATCCATGTTCATATCCAGGAATACAATGCAAGTTCTATTATGATAAAACAAAGAGCGTTCAGAATGGGCTTCGCGACCATGTAAATATCGAAAAAAATCCAGACATCGTGGCAGTTTCGTTTATGATATTCCGAACAGGTAGCATATTAATTGTTGGCATGTGTGATGAAAACGTTTTAGAACAGGTATACGTATTTATAAAAGATCTTCTTGTCACAGAGTTTCAACAAGTTTATCAATCTCTTGTAACAGATGAAAATGTCAAACCAAAAAATAAAAAAAAGAATGTCCGCAAAAGATATATTATTGTTGATACACATGTCGAAAAAACATAGAAGAAATATTATTTTGAAAGTTCCGTAACCATATTTTCTAACCAATCCATATACCTAGTCGCGTCATCGATGCTTAAGCTCGAAGAATGCGTTTTTTTAATTTGTTCGGATATAATATATTTCATTTCTACAGTATCTAGTCGATTGCTATTTTTTTCAATAAGGATTATAAGGTGTATCATATTTGTTATCAAATTAGAATAATATTCTATTGTGTTACTTTGTTTATCATAAAAAATATGTTTTGAAAAAAGAACGGTTATCATATTACGTATAATTGTGGTATAATCCTGCATATGCATCAAAATAAGATTTATATCAGAAATAGAAATTAATTGCATATTACCAGAAATACTTTTGAATAACTGCTCATCATGTGTTTTTAAAATTATCTTATCGTGATCAACTACATTCATATCACTACCATTTTCTGTTGTAAAAAACTTTTCTTTTGGAAGGAACTTCTTGTATACAAACATAGCGGCATCTTTCAACCCTATATTGGTTGATGAACTTATTGATCCAGATAAATTATTCATTTGCACTATGAAATCTAAAAATACAGGTATTGCGTCACCAGTCAACTCAGATGCTCGAGCAATATCTTTATAATAAGAAAGCGATAACATAAAAATATTTGTAATTACCGTAAACCCAGCGACAACACTGTTATTGGGAAGACCTTTATTCGATTTTTCACTGTAATCAACGATATCTTTTATATAATGAAATATTGCACGGTTATATCCTTGGATTGCATTCTGCATATCGATATTTTACAACTGTAAAGTATAATTATACAATAAAGATATAAAGAATAATAAGTACTATTACTAAAGATTTAATGTCAACTTCAACAACAAGCACAACACCTGAAAGTAATCAATCTAGCCCTCAACAAAATTATAGACTTCCAACAGATGTCTCTCTTAAACATGCAGTTAAGTTAGGCATTGTAGAAGACAAACCTATTTTAATGGACTACTGGACATCATCTATTGAAAATAAGTGTCTAGTTGGCGTGAGAGAAGGAGGAGAGAAACTTCTTGTAAAAAGCGAAGAGGAGTATACATCACCTATTTCCAAGTTTTACAAAAGTGGAGCTGAGTATATTATTATAACCGAGAACTCGATTTACTTAGTATCGTCTGACATTCAGAACAGGCGTATTTCTTAAATAAGTGTAAACTATCTAACTAAGTATATTCGTGTAAATAATCGTGAGTATTTACATGAATAAACATATACTATTATGACAAAAACTATGATAGATCAGTTTTTGTAAACTTACATTTTTTGATACATGCACAAACCTTTGCATTTTCTCCTACCATAAATGCCATATGATAACTGTCCTTATATTTTATATTTGGGTTCTGATACGTCTTTACGTTCTTATATGTGTTTAATACTTTGCATTGAGGATGACAAACGCATGTATTTGTAATATTCTTGTACGTAACACTCGTATAACACGAAAGTCTGCAATACAATTTGTGAAGGATAGGAGAACCTTTTGACATATTTTGATTATTCAATATACACAATTGTACGATACCTATTTATGTAGTTTTATTTTAATATCATAACTAACTATATATGCCTGGGGGATTAAATAATTTTGCAGATTTAGAACGTTTGTACGGAACAAGCAATCCAAATGCCGACCTGAACACACGTCTTACCCGTGCATCTCGAGACTATTTAAGAATTATAGTAGGAGAACGTATACAACAAGGTTATAATGGAAGAGATGCTATGAATACTGCAAGGTTATACTATAGCATTCGCTCGGTTGGTAGTAATGAAACTATATTAGAATATATAATTGATAAACATGTATCAGCTGCCGCAGAGAAACACATAAATAATCCCAATAAAATAACATATCTTAATGAGGCAAGAGAGCGTGCCATACGCGAATATAATGCAATGATTGCGTATAAGCAAGAACGAGATAGGATAGAAGCCGAATACGCATCCCGAACTAGAAATATATTTGAAAGCATACCAAATGTTCCATCATCTAATAAAAAGGGTGGAACAAAACGTAAAACACGAAAAACACGAAAGAAGAAAATTACCAGAAAATAAAAACGACAACATCATCTATGCGAAGAAAATAATGTAAAATATAGATATAATAACATTGCAACTTTGAACAATCTTATTATAACACATTGCAGGCGGCAATGTCCGAGTTTATAATATCTCTCTTAATTTTTCTACAACATCCTCATCTATTTTATTTGGATATTCTACACCGAAAGTAATTATAAGTTTCCCAACTTTTCCATCACGCATTACACCAAGATCGGCAATTGTTTTTGTATGACCTGGTTGGATCACGTTGCCTGAAGGTGTTGTCAGCGTATACGTTCGCCCGTTTAGATGCTTTACTTCAAACGTAAATCCACATAATGATTCCTTTAAGGTTAATCGTTTTTCCATATGTAAATCCATGCCATGTCTCTTAAATGCCGGATCATTGTCAACTGTAACAATTATTTTAATATCTCCTTTACAATTGTCATGTATAACATTTCCTGCATCTTTTACACAAATTATTTCATTTGTATCTATCCCCATTGGGATGTCGACATAAATCTTCACAGTTTCAGTTTTTTTAACACCCTCTTCCAAAACCCATCTTTCGTATTCAAGTGGATATTTCTCTCCCATTATTGATGTCATCATATCAATTGTTATTCGTTTTGTTATCGCGGTTGGTTTGCTATCCATTCCATTATTACCTCCGAAATGCATTTCAAACTCAGACATGGGAGATCTTGTATTTCCATTCACAGGAATACCATTCTTAAATACTTTTATATTTGCAGTGCCCATGTTCATAGAACCCATTCCACCAAATCCCATTCCACCCATTCCATCAAAAAGTTGATTAATAAGCTCTTCGGGGGTTACACCAGGCATATGCCCAGTTTCAAACCTTCCTCCATTGAACATATTGCCAAAAGGAAGATCATTTCCGAACTTACGGGTTAGGTCATACTTTTTCCTCTTATCAGCATCTCCAATATTCTCAAATGCCTCGGATATTTTTTGGAATATTTTACTTGATTCTACGCTTCCGCCATTTCTATCGGGGTGATGCTTCAATGACAATCGTCTATATGATTTCTTTATTTCCTCACAACTTGCGTTCGGCTCAACTTCTAACGTTTTATAATAATCGTCGGACATCTAACACTATTAATCTATAATATAATAAGTATTCGTAAGAAAAACTTAAAAGTTTAACGTAATGTATACTCATACTAAACATAAGAACTTTAAATATATATTATGGACAAGACACTTTTTATTGATAAATATACCCCTAAATATCTGAATGATTTCTACTTGCCCAGTGATATTCTCGCCTCTCTAAATACGCTTATCGAAGCAAACTGTATGAATATATTACTTGTAGGGGGAGAAGGTAACGGAAAAACATCTATTCTACACTCAATTATTCAACAATATTATGATCGTCCACAAAATGCATATAGTGAAAATATCTTATATATTAATAATCTTCACGAACAAGGTATTAACTATTATAGAAGTGAAGTAAAAACATTCTGTCAAACACATAGTCATATCCTTGGAAGAAAGAAGATTGTCATATTAGATGATATTGACATTATTAACGAACAAAGTCAGCAAGTTTTTAGAAACTGTATTGACAAATACAGTCATAATGTATGCTTCTTATCTACATGCACGAACGGGCAAAAGGTAATTGAAAGTATACAGTCAAGATTTATTATCATAAAACTACCTCCTATTACGAAAAATATAATGGTTCCTATTCTTGAAAATATATTGAAAAACGAAAAGATTGACATTGATGAGGACGCAAAGGAATTTATTCTTTCTGTCAGCAATAATACAATCAAAAATCTAATTAACTATTTAGAAAAATGCAAACTTTTAAATAAAAAAATATCTTGCGATATTGCGTTGAAAATATGCAGTGATATTGATATACGTATTCTGGAGGATTATACGACCTATGTAAAAGATGGCGATCTAAATATGGCAATAAAATATATATACACTATTGCAAATGACGGTTATTCTGTAATGGACATTCTAGATAATTACTTTATGTTTGTTAAAAATACCGATAAACTTAGCGAAAACGATAAATATAAAATTATCCCGTTTATTTGTAAATATATTACGGCATTTCACGAAATACATGAAAATGATATCGAACTCCCGCTATTTACAAATAATATTATGAAGGCGTTGCATTAAATAGTATCATCATATACAGCAATAAACTTGTGATCTGACGGCCTACACCATTTACATATTTTTAATCTAATCGAGCATCTATCACATATCATAGGAAATATATAATTATAATCAGGGGTTATAATTTGATTTTTTACCACGTTGGCACATACAGATTTTCTTAGACACTCGATACATCTTTTAAGGAGTTTTCGTGTTGGACATAAGTCTTGATAAAAAAATACATGATGTATATCGCATGTATATTTATTATTGGGAGTAATCGATCGAAATGATACATTCGATACATAACTTTGTTCGTCATCATTATATGTTAATGGCATGTGGGATCCCCGGGTACCGAGCTCGA
>JGI24916J38487_100197_pt1 | contig 37864 bp, 40 predicted proteins | sample LinPfosmplate4_FD_38487 | JGI IMG/M metagenome (IMG submission 38487) | reverse complement strand
TCGAGCTCGGTACCCGGGGATCCCACAAGCTCCACTTTTGATTCGCTTTCTGCGGACTTTGACGCATTTGGCTTTTCTATTTGACCTTCAAACATAACTTTGCTGTGTTATCTTTATATTATAATCAAAAATAATGTTTATCTTGTTTTATCAATATAATAATAAATGGGGGGTCTTATATATGGATACTACAAAACAAATCTTGATCCAGGAATCTTCAGGTTCTCGAAAAAAAATAAAAGAAAAGGAAAAACAAAAAAGAAAAATTACAGAAACTAAAAAATGGAATTTTGAGAACCATGAAATTTGTGAAAACAATCATTTTCCTTATTTGGAAGATGAAACAAAAATAGTGTTCATTTACCAAGAAATAAGGAAAAAGTTGTGTGGATACAAATCACAAGATGTTGAAAAAGGGAAATATGATGAATCCGGGTTCTCAACATTACAAAGTGTATTGGAGAAGATGAACGAATGTGAATTAAAATGTTTTTATTGTAAGGGTTGTGTGGCGCTTTTGTATGAAAATGTTCGAGAACCTCGCCAATGGACCCTTGAACGGATCGATAATTCTATAGGACATAATATAGGTAATATTGAAATATCTTGTTTGTCTTGTAATTTGCGAAGGAGAACCATGCATCATGAAAGGTATATTCTTACAAAACAAATTCAAACTATCAAAAAGATGGCTTAAAAAAATGGCTTGAAAAAATGGCTTGAAATAAAAAATGTTTCTATAATTTTTATTTTCTATAATTTTTATTTTCTATAATTTTTATTTTCTATAATTTTTATTTTCTATAATTTTTATTTTCTATAATTTTTATTTTCCAAGAATTTTATTTTCCAAGAATTTTATTTTCTATAATTTTTATTTTCTATAATTTTTATTTTCTATAATTTTTATTTTCCAAGAATTTTATTTTCCAAGAATTTTATTTTCTAAGAATTTTTATTTTCCAAGAATTTTATTTTCTATAATTTTTATTTTCCAAGAATTTTATTTTCTATAATTTTTATTTTCCAAGAATTTTATTTTCCAAGAATTTTATTTTCCAAGAATTTTATTTTCTAAGAATTTTTATTTTCCAAGAATTTTATTTTCTATAATTTTTATTTTCCAAGAATTTTATTTTCTATAATTTTTATTTTCCAAGAATTTTATTTTCTATAATTTTTATTTTCCAAGAATTTTATTTTCCAAGAATTTTATTTTCCAAGAATCATTCAAAAACTTCTCCTAAGGGTTCATCCATTTCTTCGTCATATAGAGAACTATCATCATCTATGTTCTCATTCAAAGGATCGGAATCGTCATATTCGTCTTCAAGATTCCTGCGTTCAGCATCGCGATATGCGTAATCTCGAAGCATGACAGCCTTTTCTTCATCGGAATCAGATTCTCGGACCCTCAAATATAATTCATTATCGGAAAAGTTCTCCAACAACATATGTATGAAATCATTATCACAATATGATATTTTACATAATTCTTGGAATTGTTCGTCGCCAAATGTCGCAACCATAGCGTCTTTCAAAAATCCCGAACATCTACTGAACTTACAATAATATTCTTGGAAATATTCGGGGTCACGCGTAATGACCGAATCAACGTTCTCGCGACACATCGGACAAGTGACATGATGTTCCCAACCCTTTTTCTGAATATGCGATACAAGACAATCATGACAAAACTCATGACTACATTTCATGGAGTCAAACTGGAACCGCGTCTTGTCTTCATAACATATCGCACAAGTAACCATTTCGCCAAGTTCTTCCGGAGTTTCGAGGCACAACAGCGAAGGAATAACCACGTTATGAACGGGGTCCGAAGGCAGAGGGATGTCTATGACATCAACGACTTCCTCAACCATATTTACGACAGCGGCCGCCGAATTGTCAAATACAAGCGTTTCCGCAAAATACGTGTTGGTTTCGTTTGCGATTCCTATGGCGTTCGTTTGATTGATTTCCCTCGCAGTATTAATCAAACTTCCTGATTGGATAGTGTCCGCGTGTTGTCTCATATATAAATACTGGAAAACAGTTGACTGAAGACTCGTCAGATTCATGAACCCTTCGCGTATCAGCAAAGTCAAAATGAGAGCAGTTCTCCACGAACTATCGGCGATTTGAATGTGAACACAATCCGCAGTTGTGTGAGTATTCGATGCACAGTGGCGGCAAAACACGTCGTCTGAAGACATTATGTATAAGAATACTTAATGATTTGTATATATGACAACCCTTAAAAAAAGTCATTCAATTTTATATTTCGATTGTTTCGTCAAAAAGGGAATATACGTCGCGGTCATGCGTAATAATGAAAATACATTTTTTGTATTTCTGGAAATTCCGCAAAATCGACAACAATTCGTTTTTGAGAGAAGGGTCCAAGGCGTTTGTCGGTTCGTCCAATATTAATACGGGGGTAGGATTGACTAAACCGCTGATAATATTGATGATTTGGCGCTGGCCTCCCGACAAGTTTTCGCCTAATGGACCCGCGGTGGCCTGTTCAATATCGACATTCTTGTATAAATCGCGGATTTGTGGATGCGACAAAATATCGCGCAAATGACCGTTACATTTTTCTAAATCTTGGCAACCATACAGGATATTTTCCATGATTTTGCGGTCGAAAAGACGAGAACTTTGATTCACATATGTGACGTTGCTACGAATATATTCGGGGTCAATCGTTAAAATGTCTTTGCCGTCAATCGAAATGACGCCTTCGCTACACGAGTATAATCTCATAACAAGTTTGACAAAGGACGATTTGCCATTTCCAGATGAACCGATAATCCCGATGATTTTGTCTTTCAAATATACTTCTTTGTTGTAATCCTTGAAAATATATTTGTCGCGGGATTCGTATTTGAACGAAACGTTTTCGAATTTGATGACTTCAAAATCGAGGGACACGTCTTTATAAATACTATTGTCGATAATTGCGTCTATTTGGTCGCTTCCCAGCATTTTTCGGAATTCTTCGACAATATAATAGGTTCGACCAAAGGTTTCGATTTGTGACGGAACGCGTTGTATAGTGCTTGTAATATCGTCTCGATACATCATCAAGATGGACAAAATAGTAATGAACGAGGTATTGCTAATTTGCTTTTTATAATACAATTGGATGTTTTGCCATATTAAATAAATGACAATACCATACGCAAACATATTTACTGTGAATGTGTGGTTTGTCATATAGTTGAACATTTTCAAAGAAACTGTTATACAACCGTCTGTTTTTTTCTTGTATTCGTCGATTTCCTTTTTGACTTGTCCTCGATAAATGATTTTGTCGATATTGTTTAATGCGTCTAAAATATATTTTTCATTATTCACAGAAATTTCTTCTTGTTCGTTTTTCATTTTCATCATTTCTTTGTAATTGAAACAAAAATATCCGAATATGGCAATATTTGCGATTAAGAATATCAAGCCCATTTTTAGATCCAAAGTAAACATATAACCTGAGACCATTAATAAAAACGCAAATGATGGTATGATATCTGATATGACGTCATGTAGAAGTAAATAAAGGGAATTGGAAATGCGTGTTATAGGTGTGATAAATTCGACGAAATTGATGTTTCGCATATTGGAATTATTTGCCAGTAATATATAATTGAATATTTCGCTTTTGGACCAGTGTACAAGATTGGTTAGTAGATGGTTGGAAATATATTTGTATATATACATGATGAAAAAATAGATGAGTGACACGCCTATGAAAAACTGGAAAAATAATACGGAATTTTTATATGACGATTTGTGGATACTTTCTATCAATTTCGCGTTTACAATAGAAGCAATATTTGTATAAAATAGAGTCAAAAACAGCGAAATACATACAAGTGCTATTATATTTATATATTCCTTATTGAAAAATTGATAACATAAATATAATAGAATATTCATATATTGTATATGAAGAATTCATTCAAAGCATAAAAATTTATTTGGCCTCTTTGGCCTCTTCTTTTGCCTCATTAACGGCCTCCTTGGCATCTGCTTTTGTCTCATTAACGGCATCTTTTGCCCCTTCCTCGGCCTCCTTAACAGCATCTTTTGCCTCTTCTTTGGCTTCCTCGGCCTCCTTAACTGCCTCTTTTACCTCTTCTTTGGCATCATCAACGGCCTCCTTAACAGCATCTTTGGCCTCTTCTTTGGCTTCCTCGACCTTTTCTTTTGCCTCTTCAATCGTCGCTTTCACGTCTTCAACGAGAACAAGTGCTTTTTCAGCATCGGTTTTTTTCGTGTTAAGAAAGTCTTTGACCTTGTCTTTCATAACTCCATTCACCTTTGTAGTGACATGGTCGACCAATTTTTCAGTAACTCGTTTGAGAACAACATCTGTGGCTAGATCAATATCGCCTAAATCATTATCCGAACCATCTAATGTATTGAATACATCGTGTAATAAATCGCTACTCTCCATAAGAGCATCGATATTTGACAAGTCTATTATGTTTGTCGATGAGTCAATTTCTATAATCGATTTGACCACCTTCAAACCACAACACAAATAAGGTAAAAATGACGACATATATATTATAAAAACATTTAATCTTCTGGATAAGAATCGTCTGGCTGCTCTTGTTGCTCTTCATCTGTTTCTGAATCAGAGTCTTGGTTATCAGATATGACCATATCATCGTCAGAATCTTCGGCTTGCGAATCATCTGCTTGTGAATCGTCCTCATCAGGCGGCGTAGCGGGGTCATCTCGCGGGGAACTATGACTAGGAGTATATCGAAATCTATTTCTAAAGAATCGGTCTACAGTAGTAAATGGAATATCCCTATTGTTGAATTCATATTTACACGTATGTGATTGTAGGAATCTATCGGATTCATTATTGAAATGTTCTGCGTTTTCATATATATGAACGTCGTCAAATACAACCGTCAATTTCCTCTTTTTCAAAAACGGGTTATTTCCATCTCTTTCTATTTTTACTTTCTTGCGACCAAATAGAGGGTTCAATTCACCGAATCGCCGGAGTTTAATATATAATTCTCTTGAAGACGAATGACGCTGACTATGTCTCGGCGCATACAACGATTTTATATATAATTCTAAATAAGGTCTCATATAGGAAAATAATTGAACGTCGGAATAAATGGGGTCGATTATCAAATCCGTATTGTAACGCGTAAACATCATCTCCACGTATTTTTTCACTTGCAAACGAACGTTGTTGTTGACATAAGATTTGAAAGACGCTAAAGAAAGCATTTCTTCATTATCAATTGCGAATTTTGATATGTTAAAGTCATATAGGAAGAATTGCTGGAAAATTGGGGGCATCATGTATGTCGAAGTATTGATGGCGAAATAAATATTATACAAGGTGGATTTATCAAACGGGATATTTGTATAAGGATTCTTACAATAGATTGGTTCAACAAAAAAATTGGACGCGTTTGTCAAATAGGTTTTCAAACATGTGATGAGTTCCCGAATATGAAACACATATCTAGTATTGTTTTGTAATATTGTCATAGTGTTTCTCTGATTTGGTTCTATAGGATTCATATGTAAGTCTTCCGTATTGTATATCTTGCTTTTCTTCCATTTTACAATTTGTTTTAATTTGTTCATTCCAAAAACAAACTTTTGATAATTTTCAAAAATAGTTAAAATATCCATTTTTTGTTTTATCGAATTCTTTTCGTTTTCTAAAAATGTTTTCAGAAAATAAAATTTGTTTTTTAAAAATTCTGGTTTACTCGAATGAAACATAAATAAATATTCGTTTGGGATAAAACGGCCTATAAATAATTTTTGGTCCACAAACATTTTGTTTATTACCGTGTCAATTTCTATGGTTTCCATTCTTTATTAACTGTCAAGATACATTTATATTATTTGCGTGAAAACAATAAAAAAAGGGTTTACCTTTTTACCTAGCTACAATAATACTACACCTAACTAACTACAAATTCGCCCGCAAGGGAACCGCCACCTTCTCGAATGGGTCATCAAACTCCGGCGCCGTCTCTCCGAAAATATCTCTCAAAAACCAATTTGAGAGATAGTATGCGCGCGGTGGTCTGTCAACCGATTTATAAACGGCAAATATATGACCGTTATCCGAACGATAGAGCATGTGTGCGCGCGCACCTCCGCTACTGTATCCGTATGTCAAATAGCGGACATCAGGGTCTTGTAGGAAGTTCTCAATCCTGGTGTGAGCCGCCTTCAAATACGGACTACTGATTTGCGCGCAAACAATATCATCTGGAAAGTGCTTCTCGCTCTCTTCCGTAGAGGCAATAATGTGCTCGAGGTCTCCTTCTACCATGTTCATCGTTGTCATCTTGTCTTGTCTTGTGTTATTGTGTATTTGACAATTTGTCAAAAAAGTCAATCAATTTTATGGAAAAAGAAAAATCCACCCGAGAACATATAAAAATAAAAATAGAAGAATCCTATATGAATTTTATTCCTTGGTTCTCAAACAAAAAACAATATGTCTCTTTTGAATCAATCTCACAACACAATATTCATTTAATCAATACCCTACCACACAATTTACAAGACTGTCTTATAGAAAATACTATACATTCGACCGACGAAGAACATATCATGAATGCGTGGATTGAAAATGGAGAACTAGATAAAAAAATCATATTATATGGAAAACATAATATGGATGAAACAACAGAAATCAAGTACGATCAGTTACAAAAATACGGATTCCGCAATTTGTATATTTATAAAGGCGGATTGTTCGAATGGTTATTGCTACAAGACATATATGGAAAGGAGAACTTCAAAACCACTCGTGTATGTAATGATATTTTGAAATACAAACCCTACAAGACAGTCTTATAGAAATAAAATTGAAACCCGTGAAAAACTATATGGATATAGTATAAGGACTCCCCCTCAATTATGGTTCGTATTTATTCATGTGAAGGAAATATCGGCGCAGGCAAGACGACTCTTATCAACCATTTAGAGCAAATATCAAAAGTGATTGAACCGAAAAAAATCTTATTATTGCGAGAACCAGTCGACATGTGGGAAAAGGTCTGCGATGACAACGGAAAAAACATCCTCAAGCATTTCTATGAGAATCCTAGAGAGCACGCTTTTGCGTTTCAAGTATTGGCGTTCAGCACCCGACTAGCGATGATAAAAGACGCAGTAAAACAAAATCCGAATTGCGATGTTATTATATGTGAACGGTCGATTTACGCCGATGGACATATATTTGCCAAGATGTTGTACGATGACAAAATGATTGAGAACATTCACTATGAAATATACAAAACCATGTACGAAAATGCTGTGCGCGATTTCCCCTTATCAGGAGTCATCTATTTGACAATAGGACCGGAAGATTGCGCGCAACGCATCAAAACCCGCGGTCGCCCAGGGGAAGAAAATATTCCTATGGAATATTTGGAAAAGTGTCATAAATACCATAAAATATGGTTAGAAGACACCACACAACCATTTCATATAAAAAGATTGAATATCGAGGAAGCGAACCAGTTTATTGAATCGGGAAATATTACGGATCTGATAAATATCTTATAGAGAAAAATCGAACCAGGTTGAGAACACGGAACTATGAACGATGAATTCTTCCGGGTCTTTGTCGAAATTGGAAATCCAAAAATGATATTCGCCATTTTTTATATGAAATCCTATACAAAATTCCACGGTCATATTGTGGAAATAGAAACACGGACTATACCGAATCGGTGTATAAGACTCGTCCAATACAACCAACATGTGATAATAGTTTCTAGGAGAACCTTCTTCGCTGAAATGGACGACGCCCATATATTCTGAAGAATCCGATAGTTCTTGGAAAATGGTTGAACCGCGCACTCGATTGAAGAAAGGTTCTCGATTTTGAATGGTGCGAACGATTTTCAATTGGTCGTTTTCAATTTCGCAGATTTCTATAGGACACCATTTGAAAATGAAATATTGGGCTTTGTTTTTTTCACTATATGGCAAAGGCACCCAATTTTTTTCGCAAGTACTATTTGCCCGATCATATGAATAAATGATTTTCGGGTTCTCGTATTGGTGGGTTCTCGTATTGTATTCTCCTATTATCATATTGTTTCGTTTTGTAGGCGAATAATTGAGATTGGTGGCGATGAATTTCAAGGACCCATTCTCATTAAACAAACGAATGTCTTCTAGACCATATATGGAACCTCCGTGACAAACAAGAGAATCGGATTCGGCCAACTCCATTTCGTAGAAGTATTTTGGAGAACTTGTTGCCTCTTCCAATATAGTCATCATGTTTTTACTGTGTATATGGTTCTCCGGATGATTAATAATATAATACCCCTGTGAAGTCAATTTATAATTTACATATCGAATATTGAGAACCTGATTCCCATTATAATTTATATAAGACGTTGAACTAGGAGAAAACCCCGGAATATTTGGAAAACTGTGTTTTCTTATACTGGCATAAGGGGCGAGTCCTATAGAACAAATGCGGGGGGATAATTCGACCATTCTACAATTGTGATCGCCAGAGAACCATTCGGGGGTCCATCCACAGGCGTATTCTATATAGGCCCATAGATTCACTTCCCAAGGTAATTTTTTGTAGGTTCTCAAAAACTCTTTCAGAATTTTCAAATGGATTTCATAAAATTCGAGAACATTTTCCTTTTTCCCTATAAAGAAACCTCCGCAAAACCTCCAGTGAATATTGTCTAGTATATAATCCACCGAATTCATTTTAGACCAACATCCTGGAATAATGACGCGCTCTATTTTATTGGGTTGTATCACGGCGACCTGTTTCAAATATTTGTGTATGTATTGTTTTTCGAGAACATGATTCACAATATGTGTTAAATTGAAATCTACCCAGGCGAATAGTTCGCTTCCAAACGGGTTCTCACCTATGGCGTGATGTAAAAAATCGAGTTTACTATGCATGAGCGTGATATATTCGAATGTATCCTTTTTAGGATTCCTATTTACAGGAAGTTCTATGTCGTCTTTTTGACTATAACAAGTATTATATATGGCGAAACTCTCCTTTATATTTCCTATATTTATCAACCGTATTGTCTCCAGGTTCTCGAATCTTTCTTTCAAAAACGGTTCGCTCTTATCACAAACGTAAACGCAGATTTGAGAACCTGTTGATGCTATATATTCAAACTCGCAAACTCGTGTTTCTAGTGTTTTATTGTTGACTGGTCCGTCATATATATCTATAAGACAAGTTACAAAAGTAGTCATATAGACTATATTATTATCATCGTTTTTATTTCGTTTATTATGCGTTTCCATATAAAATTGATTCACTTTATATGAAAGTTCTCCATTCCACAAACATGCGCGTTCTAATCTTTGACGTAGAAACTACCGGACTCCTTCCCAAGAACAAGAGCAAGGAGAATTATGCGAATTTTCCATATATTACACAGATGAGTTTTGCGATGTATGACGCCGATGCGAACCGTATGTTGAGCACATACAACGCATATGTAAAGATACCGGACAACGTGGAAATATCGGAAAAGGTGCGAGAACTTACAGGAGTTTCAAGAGAACTTCTCGATGATCAAGGAGTGAGTATTGTAAATGTTTTACAGACTTTGTATTATGCGTATTCTGTATGTGACGTGATTGTAGGACACAATATGGAAGGGTTTGATAGTGTGATGGTCGAAGCCGAGGCCCATCGCAATTATGCCCTATTTGACAATATAGAAACAGCCACGAATACCGCGAATATGTTTCGCGATGATGTGTGCCAGACACACAAAGTAGCCAAATTTTGTACGATGAAGAATTCGATTGATTTATGTAATATTTTGAGAACCAATTCTCGAGGACAATATAAAAAATATCCTACCTTGTGCGAATTGTATGAGAAACTGTTCGATGTAAAACCGGACAATCTCCATAATTCGATGATGGATGTTCTCGTGTGTTTGCGATGTTATCTTATGATACGTCATAAAATAACCGTTGATGATGGCGATTTTGAATTATATGTTCGCGATGCTTTAAGGTTTTGATTTTGGTTTTGATTTTGGTTTTGATTTTGGTTTTGTTTTCGTCTTTGTTTTCGTCTTTGTTTTCGGCGTTTTTTTTCCTGTTGCGCCTTCAACAAACTTGACATCTTCGGTTTCATCATTATTTCCATAGAAATATTTGACGAGTTTGTTTCGGAGGGTTGTTACATTTATATAAATATCCAAGGCGATGAAAAACCACAATAAATTGATGACCCAATTCGACAAAAATGGGCGCCTATATCCAATATATATGAGAATCAAACTAAAATAGGAAATATGTAATTCAAGACCATACAAGGCAATATGAATGAAAAATAATACTATACCTAAATAGAAAAACCACGTATAACTGAAGTCATTATCTACAAGACTCATTATATACATAATACATATTTTTTACGAAGAACACATTTCGCATATTTCGTCTTCGTGATTTTGCGTTTTTTCAGGCTCAATCGTAAATTGCTGCGCCTGATGCTTACCACGGCGTCTCAAATAATAAATGGCCGTTTTCAACCCTTTCGACCACGCATAAAAAGCACTCGCAGTAAGAGTATTGTAATTGGGGTCTTCGAACCACAAATTCAAACTCTGACTTTGACATATGAATGCCCCGCGATCGGCCGCCATTTCAATCAATCCCTTCATCGACATTTCCCATACAGTTTTGTATTTGTCCTTTATTTCTTGTGGAATTCCCGAAATTTGCTGGATACTCCCATTATTCGCTATAATATTATTTTTGAGTTGGTCGTTCCATAAATTGAAGGACATCAAATCCGCAATCAAATATTTGTTTGCTTGTATAAACTCGCCGGCCAGCGTTCTCCGACTATATATATTTGACGTAATCGGTTCGATACATTCGTTGAACCCTAGGATTTGCGATGTCGACGCCGTCGGCATAGGCGCCAACAATAACGAATTCCGCAACCCATTCGCAATTATCCTGTTTTTAAGACCCGCCCAATCATAATTCGCATTTGAAACATCCACGTTCCACATATCAAACTGAAGAATCCCTTGCGACGCAGGAGACCCGTAAAATGTCTCATAAGGTCCTTCTTCTATGGCCAATTCGCACGATGTTTCTAAAGCGCCATGATAAATGGTCTCGAAAATGCGGCGATTTACTTCTCGGGCTTCTTCGGATAAAAAGGGCATCCCCAACAAGAAGAATACGTCGGCCAAGCCTTGAACACCAATTCCTATAGGACGATGCCGGAAATTGCTCCGCCGCGTTTTTTCCGTCGGATAATAATTCACATCAATTATTCTATTCAAATTGCGCGTAATCACCTTTGTGACTTTGTGTAATTCCGTGTAATCGAATACACCGTTTTTAATAAATGTCGGCAACCCGATTGACGCAAGATTACATACCGCGGTTTCGTTTGAATCGCTGTATTGGACCACCTCCGTACACAAATTCGAACTCTTGATAACACCCACATTTTTCTGGTTTGACTTTTTATTACACGCGTCCTTATACAATAAATACGGCGTTCCCGTTTCCATTTGAGCGTCCAATATCTTATACCACAAATCACGGGCGTCTATCGTAATCTTTCCGCGATTTTCGGTTTCATATTTCTCATAAAGCGTCTTGAAATCGTCGCCATATACATCCGACAATCCGGGACATTCGTTTGGACACATCAGCGTCCATTTACCCTTCGCCTTTACACGCTCCATAAAAAGATCGGGAATCCAAAGAGCGTAAAACAAATCGCGGGCCTTCAACTCTTCGTCTCCGTGATTCTTTCGCATTTGTAAAAACATCTCGACATCCGCATGCCACGGTTCCAAATAAATGGCAAACGATCCGTTGCGCTTTCCTCCGCCTTGGTCCACATATTTCGCAGTATTATTGAATACACGCAACATAGGCACTATGCCGTTTGACGTTCCATTCGTTCCTCGTATATGACTGCCTGTCGCACGAACATTATGAACGTGGAGTCCTATACCTCCGGCCAATTTCGATATTAGCGCGCAATCCTTTAATGTATTATATATACCGTCAATACTATCGTCTTCCATCGCCAATAAAAAACAACTCGACAATTGGGGGCGAGGCGTTCCGGCGTTGAAAAGAGTGGGCGTGGCGTGTGTGAAATATTTTTGAGACATCAGATTGTAAGTTTCTATAACCCTTGGAATATCTTGTCCGTGGATTCCTATAGATACTCGCATCCACATGTGTTGGGGACGTTCAATCGTTTTTTTGTCGATTTTCAATAAATAAGCGCGGTCGAGTGTCTTGAACCCGAAAAAATCGATGAGATAATCCCGCGAATAATCGCAAATAGAGTTCAATTGGTCGCCATATATCCGAATGGTTTGTATAAGACTCTCCGATACGATGGGCGAATGAATCCCCGTTTTATCGATGAATGTATATAGACGCTCCATGGCATCTGTGAACGTCTCTTGTGTGTTTTTATGATGATTCGATATAAGAATCCTTCCGGCCAAAATATTATAATCATAATGTGTTGATGACATCGAAGCACATTGCTCCGCACTCAATTCGTCGATTTGTGTTGTCGATATTTTGTCATATAGTTGGTCGATTACCTTCATACACAAAGATGTGTAATTTACATTTAGATTTACCTGTTTTCCTAATGTTTTGATTCTTTGTAGAATTTTATCGAAAGAAACCAATTCCAACCTACCGTCGCGTTTCGTCACATACATCTCCTCTTCAAAATTCATGGTAGATGAATTTGCGGGAGAACTCATTATATTCCATTCCTGAAAAACATTTATATTCTTTCTTTCAAGTTTTTTATTTTCATAAAAAAAGGTTTTTCTTTTTTTCTATTTTTCTGTTTTTCTATTTTTCTGTTTTTCTATTTTTCTGTTTTTCTATTTTTCTATTTTTCTGTTTTTCTATTTTCTACCTATTTTCTACCTATTTTCTACCTATTTTCTACCTGTTTTTCTGTTTTCTACCTGTTTTTCTATAGTCCCCATCTCGCCTTGATTTCCGCAGGAGTGATGCCGAAACGAACACCTTGGATAAGCGAGAACCCGAGCGCATCGTAATTGTGTCGTTGCTCCACAGAAACATCATCGATATTCATCGCATAGTCGCTTCGAGACAATTCAACCATGTGGACGGCGTCATCGAAATAGACACAAAAGTGAATACTTTGATTGATGATATCGCCATTTTCCGTCGATTCGAAATCTTCTACGAAATTGATGATTCGATACCGTTCCTCGCAATCGAAACAATCCTCGAAAACGAAATCCTCGGGAATATTGACCCCGTCATTCAGCGATGACACCGTCAGAATATTGTCGATGTTCTCTCGCACGACCTTCTTGAGATATTCCATACTACGATGGTGATGTCTACAAGCAATTCGCGCAGTCTGACGACAATCGCAGTCGCATGCGTGGTCTTCACCCATCAGTTTGGACGAACAATACTCGCCGTCGAAACCTTCGAGGAGTTCGGTCATCCCCGGGCGCCTAATCTGATGCCGGTCGCAACACATACACTCAGATGTCATCTGAATAATGTCCTCGTAAATCTCCGAAGATGATAACACACCCACGGGTTCGTAATCGTCAAACGCGTATTGTTGACCAACCTCTCCTACGGTAGTAGCGCAAACGAATTCAGTCATAGTTCTTATGATATTGTGCTATTGATACATTTCAAAAAAAGTGAATCAATTTTGTGACGACTTATTAACCTAAAAATACCCACGAAATGAAGAATTTGTCGACATGTTCTCGCGTTTTGAAAACGTCTTTGTCATAGGCGTTGTAAATATCTTGAACGTGAAAATATCTGCCGATATATCCTAAAGACATAATAATGGCGAGAACCCCTATAAGACGCATTTGAATAGATGTTTTCAAGGTTCTCCCATAGAAAATATAAAAACCTAGATTGATGAAAAGCGCGTAAATAATTGTATGGAAGAAAATGGATAAACCGAGAGATAGAGAATTGTTTTTGAGAACCTCGGTTAAAGAATATTCGGGATTGGTTGTTTGTAAATATAATTTGGTAAACATTATATACATACTATAGACAAAATGGGGGGTGTCGACCTCGGTTTTTTCTTCTATAATATATATAATGCTATTGGACGACGTTCTGAATTACGACCAAAAGGTTCTCATATCGATTATTTGCGGAGGTTTGTGGATTTATTTGAGAACCGCCGAATGTTATAGTATGATACCCCGCCTACATATTTTCCCAGTACTATTCGTTTGTTCGTGGATTTATTTGAATTATTATGAACCCCTATTTCTTCCTATAGGACTCGCCATACTCATTTTGTATTCCCTTTACAAAAAATCATAAAATTGAATACAATATAAAGGGATTCTATAGGATATACAAAAATGGACTTGACTCAACGCAAACTAACTCGCTCTGAATGGGACTCTATTGAGTTGCCAGTAGCTCCAAATGAAAAGATGATTCTATCGCTCATTTGTGACGGTTTTTCAAACATCAATATCAAAAAGAACTCCACCGCATCGATGTTTTCATTTATCAAAATCGAATTTACCAGAGAAATGGAAGGATTTCTATATGACAAATATTTCAAACCTGTGATACAAGATATTTTGAAAAAATATCCTGTGATTACTTGGACCCATGTAGACGGCGGCGCATCTTCTATGAAATCGGGCCAATTGAAAAAGATTGATATGCTGCGAATCCAGAATGTCGACGCAAATATCCAAACCAGTAAAGAAATAGTCTATGAGTTTATTCTATTGGAACACGCAAAGAATCTGGCGAAATATCTCACAAAAAACAAGGCGAAATACGCATTCTATTTATATACACTCATTCATATGAGAAAGGCGTCGATTTCCCATGTAAACACTATCGTTCAGTCATTTGTGAATAGTCTCATAGAATATGCGAATGCCAAGACCGATTTGACCCATATTGTGAAGGAGGCGGTTCATTTCATCGAACAAAACAAATATATTACAACCTATGAAGACAAGGCACTATATGTCCATCAAAAACAGCTGTTTTCAATTTTCAATCAAAAGGCAAATACGCATCCGAAATTGGTGCTCTATAGTGCGCCGACAGGTACGGGTAAAACACTATCGCCGTTAGGACTTTCTATGAACTACCGGATCATATTTGTTTGTGTGGCGCGTCATATAGGATTGGCTCTGGCGAAATCCGCGATTTCTATGGAAAAGAAAATCGCATTCGCGTTTGGATGTGAAACGGCGTCGGATATTCGACTCCACTATTTCGCAGCCGCGGATTATACGCGGGATTATCGTTCGGGTGGTATTCGCAAGGTGGATAATAGCAACGGAATCAAAGTCGAAATCATGATATGTGACGTCCAATCGTATTTGACAGCGATGAATTATATGCTGGCATTCAACGGCGCTGAAACCATTATCACTTATTGGGACGAACCGACGATTACGCTGGATTATGAGACGCATTTCCTACATGACACCATTCATAAAAATTGGGTGGAAAACAAGATTCCGAATATGGTTCTTTCGTGTGCGACCTTGCCTAAAGAAAGCGAAATAGTGGATACTTTGGGCGATTTCCGTATGAGATTTGACGGCGCGGAAATCCATAGTGTCACCAGTTATGACTGTAAGAAATCGATCCCTATAATGACAAAAGACGGATATTGCGCTGTGCCTCATACTATGTATTCGGAACACGGCGAATTGGTCGAGTGTGTGCGTCACTGTATTGAAAACAAGACGCTTCTGCGATATTTCGATTTAGGTGAAATCGTCAAATTCGCCTTTTATGTCAATTCGAATGGTCTTGTAGAATCCCATTTGAAAATGGAGAATTATTTCGGACAAATCGAGGATATTCATATGAACTCGCTGAAAATCTACTATTTGGAATTGCTACAACACATGTCGCAAGAACATTATTCGACTGTGTATACCTATATGAAATCGAAACAAGAGAAACCGTTTAGCAAGCAACTGGTGAAATCGGTGTCGGTGGATTCGGTTCCTTTCAAGAAAATGGATTCCTATGAATTGAAACGGACACAAAGCGAAGCCTACGTTCCACAATCTGCGGGCAGCAGCGGGATATTGCTGACTACAAAAGACGCCTATACACTTACAGATGGTCCTACAATATTCCTTAGCGAAGACGCGTTGAAAATCGGCAAGTTTTATACACAGCAATCGGCCATTCCATTAACGGTTTATCAAGACATTATGAAGAAGATTGTCACAAATAACAAGGTTTCACAAGAAATGGAGGAAATCGAACGCGCATTAGCACTATTAGACAAATCCGATGAAAGCAAGAAAACAAAGGCGAAGGAAAAGGACGACGAAAACAAATCGCAAGATATTCGCGAACTCTATAAAAAGTTGGATGTATTAAGAAAGAAAATCAAGTATATTTCGCTAGACGCGGAATATGTTCCCAATACAAAACCGCATCAGGAAAAATGGACGTCGACGGTAAATAGTCAGGCGTTTTGTCCGAATATAGATGAAGACACGGTGAAAACCATAATGGGATTACATATTGAAGATACGCTGAAACTCCTACTATTATTGGGTATAGGACTCTTTATCGCAGACGCCCATCCGGAATATTTGGAGGTGATGAAGCGTTTGGCTCAATCCCAAGATTTGTTTATCATTATAGCTTCTAGCGATTTCGTGTTTGGGACCAACTACAATTTCTGCCACGGATTTATTGGGAAAGATATGGCAAATATGACCCAGGCCAAGACAATACAGTGTTTAGGACGTATTGGTCGGTCTAATATAAATAGCACATATACGGTGCGTTTTCGCAGCGATGAATTCATATATAACCTGTTTAAGACCCCTGATGAAAATGTGGAAACGAATAATATGTGTAGGTTATTCAGCAGTTAAATGGTGAAATTTCCTTTGTGTCACATTTTCTATTAGAATATATTTTTTTTTGGATCATGGGTATTGAATAGAACACAAATCGATTTCATCATATATTATAACAAAGTTGTGTTGAATAAAATTGAATGACTTTTTTCAAAAAATAGAAAGAATACAAAAGGATGACAACTATCTACAGAATCGAGAACTTGACAAAAGGGGTCGTCGCAAAACGCCCATCAGCCACATGTAAGACCCCCTACGTTGCCGATGTTATAATAGGAGAATCCAAAGAACTCGTCCACACACCCGCATTAGGTTGTTGCGGTCTATGTGACAGGTCAAGCATGATTTTAGCGAGTCCTTTAAGTACGAATGGAATATGTTCATATAGAGCAGAATTATCTTTTGTATATGAACCAAAAATAGACAAACATATTTTAGTAGGAACGAATCCCAAAATGGCCGAAACTCTTATAGATGAAAGTCTTAAACAAAAGGTGTTGCCGTTTTTGAAAGTGAAAGAATACAAACGCGAAGTGAAAATCGAGAACACGAATTCCAGATTCGATTTTGCGGGGGTCGATGAAGACGGAAACCCATTTATTATGGAAATCAAAAATGTCCCCTTGGCCGATTATATAGAAAAAGACGTGAATCCTGATAATATGGATTATACCGAAAAAACCGCGTATTTTCCTGATGGTTTTAGGAAGAGCGCAAAAGACCCGATTAGTCCGCGAGCGTTGAAACATATGAATGAGTTGGCAGAATTGAAACGCACCGAATCCTATAGGACGATAATGTGCTATGTGGTTCAGCGAAACGACGTCAAGTTCTTTCAACCGAGTATGATCGACCAGCATTATAGAGAGGCGTTTTACAAAGCGCAAAACGCGGGTGTTGAAATGTATGCGGTTCAAATTGGTTGGAATGAAACCGGTGAAGCAGTCCTATATGACCAATTATTGGAAATACTGTGAAACCGAACTTCTCTTACGTGTCGTCGACCCTCTTTTTTTTGAATCACCGATTTTTGAATCACCGATTGACGCATGCCCTTTTTTTGTTCTCTTTTCCATATAAATGTCCGTGTGTATGAGCTGCTGCGCCTATACCATGAGTTGCTGCGCCTATACCATGAGTTGCTGCGCCTATACCATGAGTTGCTGCGCCTATACCATGAGTTGCTGCGCCTATACCATGAGTTGCTGCGCCTATACCATGACCTTTTGCTAACAGAGTAGCTAGTGTAGCCGCTGTAACAAGCTCGCCACCTTTTTTATAAATCATGTATATAATACGTATATATGATTTTTTGAAATATGTAAATGATTTGTTAAATGTGCTTTGCTCTTGATTTGCTTTTTCTTGTTTTATTTCTTCCTTTTTTCCTTTGAGTTTTTTTATTTGGCGTGGAATGTGTTATTACTTTAGAATTAGAATCAGTAGAGTAATGAATACCATCTTCAATAGAATCTGTACGTGTAGCATTTTCGACTGGTTCCATAGGTATTATTGGTCCTCTATTTGTACTAAGGTTTGAAACTATTGGTCTACGCGTACGAGGATATACACTTTTGGAACTGTTGGAACTGTTGGAACTTTTGGAATCTGTATCTCCAACATTTTCGACTGGTTTCATATAACTTTTTATTTTGGGTTTCTCGTTAAAACTCTTTACACCTCTGTATTTTGTGTCTTTAGTAGGGATTCTTTTTTTAACTGTATATGATTTTTTTATTGGATCTACTCTGAAAGGACCTATACCTTGTTCAGGTTTTTTACTATATATCGTAAAAGGAAGAATAGATAATGGTTTTGGATGTTGTGGTCGTTTAGATGGATTATTCCTTCTAGTAGGTTTCAAAAGTTTCCTTCCTGGAGATTCTTCACTAGACTTGCTCATAATATAACACAATATATTTAGTTCTCACTAATAGAAACCCCATCATCTTGCTCCTTTTTCATATTATACTCCAAAACAGACTCATTATACGCCTTTGATTCCTCTTCAGTTGTCGCGTCTCTATTCTCAAAATCGACCGTCTCCTTAACTCCCACTAAATTACCCTGCTCATCCATCGTCTGTGTCAACTTGTTGCCACTCTTTTCCGCATTCTTAATATTATCCTCAATCGCCTTGCGCTTGGTCTCTTTAACGCGACGCTCAAACTCTTCTTTAGCCTTTGCCTCATTCTTCAATTTCTCATTATGAAGTTGGTTCAATTCGTCTTCCATAAACTCGATGCGACCGGTCTTATAGGCATCTGGGTCCCACGGCAACCAAATACCTACAGGACCTACTAAAATATCATGATTCGGGTCGGATTCACGCAACTTCTTACATTTCAATTCTGCCTCGTCTTGTGTAGGAAACACCCCGCGAATTTTTAAACCTCGAACAGATGTTTGAAACTCGTGCGCCCTGTTGAATTTTAGTGTCATCGACTCCTCATTCTTATCCAAAAAGTTCTTGTAATCGTCTTCGACACCTTGCGACCGCATTTTGATCGTTTCCTCGGCAATAAAATCGTTGTAATCGGTCATAATGGTTTCCACATCTAGATTGTGTTTATAAGACAAAAACTGGATAAACTCATAAAACTTATCCATGGATTTTTTGAAATCCCACTGTTTTAGGAACTCTTCAAAGAAAAACTCTTCCTTCTTCTTGAGAACATTTTCAGGGGAAATAAATGAAAGACACGCGAATTTTTGTCCGGCAATTGGCTGATCCTCGTCACATAGGTCGATATATTTAGGATTAATTTCACCATTATCCAAGAGTTTTTTCTCAAATCCTGAACCAGACATATAAACAATTTTATTCACAAGTATTTAAGTATATTTTCGATATTATTCTTTTTTGGCATTTTTTGGCCGTTTTTCGGTTCTTTTTTCTTATTGTATAATATAATGCTTGGAGATTTTGATTTCACAGAACTCGTAAAACGCGCCATCAAATACATCGTTGAGGGTATTATTGTTGCGCTCGCTGCTTACGCTATTCCTAAACAATCCTTAAAGGTTGAAGAGGTTGTTATTATCGCTTTAACCGCTGCTGCCACATTCAGCGTTCTTGACGTATTTATCCCTTCTATGGGATCTGGAGCGCGTGGTGGTGCCAGTTTCGCCATCGGTACCGGTCTCGCAGGTGGTCTTAAAGTCGCGAAATTCGCTATGTAAACACCCCAATAATGATACAAATAAAATAAAATAAAAACATCTATCTTTTTATTTTATGGAGGAAAGTTGCCATGTGTATGTGATTAATTTCAAAGATGACGCGCGCCGGCAAAAAATGGCGCATAGGTTCAAATCCGTCGGTATGGACGCGCATTTTGTCGACCCAGTAACTATACAAGACCCCCGCATTACGAGCCAACCTGTTCCCGAAGGCGAAAAACGCGATTGGTCGATTTTTTTCCAAAATGTGGATTCTTTAAAGGATTTCGTGGAACGGTCGACATATGATTATGCGATTGTTTGCGAAGACGATGTCATGATTTCCAAACATTTGAAAACCGCTTTACCCAAAGTGGTCGAATTGTATAAAAAATGTAATCTGGATATTTTGTTGCTGGGTTATTTATGGCCACACGATGTCCCAGAAAACCATTATTTTCCCGTCTTATATAATGATGGCGAATATAAGATTCAGGGGTATCCAGATGATCTATGGGGCGCCCATATGTATTTTCTCTCGAAAGCGCACGCGAAAACATTATTAGAAAGATATACCCCGGAATACGCGATTCAGCAAAAAGAGATTCCTTTTTGTACGGATTGGCAAATAACAAAACAAGGGCGTCGCGGTCTTATCATTCCGATGCTTGGTTTAGAAGAAGGCGAGGTCAAAACGGACCATCAAGGCCAAATCGATTTTCATAAACAGTGTTTCGAATATAATTATAAACCCGATGTATTTCTATAAGATTATACGGTTGGAAAGAACTCCCAATCGAGTTCCATACACACCTTTTTCCATATCATATCTTGTTCTAATTGCTTCTCGCGGTCTTTCATCATCGGTATATAAGGCAAATACTGGGTTTGGTCCAATAGAACGCACAATTGATAGAGTGTATACGTATAATTGAAAAAGTTTCTGCGATTGGGTGGACAATGAATGGCCCAAGGTTTCTGTATTTCAATAAAGAGAACACACAAAGTTTCGTGTAATTCTTCATTCATAATCGGCGGTTTCACCCCCAACATAGAATTAATATATTGAATATGTTCAAAATATTTATTTAAGCCTAATTTTCGCAAAATCTCGCGCATTTTGTCATAATTGATTTCCTTGTAATCTTCGATACGCTCCTTTTTAATCCTATCACGAATTGCCTGTATGACCTCATCCGGAATTTGCGTCGTTTCTTTTGCCTGAAATTGCGACAAGATTTCCTTGAAATGATTCAGTCTTATATAGGCTGTATAAGACACCTCGTTCGGCGGTTCCTTATTATTCGGCTTATTGAAATCGACAATATAGGTGATGAACTTACCACACGCCTTATTATTACATATCAAGATTCCTTCGTCGTCTTGAGGTATCAATTCTCCCGTCTTACACGATTCACATACATCCGAATGAACCACATAATCCTGTATATTTATATAATTATTTGTGACATTTTTCCAATAATTTTGGTAAACATACCTCGCTTTATTGTATCGTTCGACGTGAGTTTCGCCTTCGGTGGAGGAGCGTATTTTAAAGAATTTGTTTAAGACACTTGAATTGCCTCCCCCTCCGGCGATATTTTTGTTGTGTTCGAAATAGGCGAATATATGTTTAGAGTTTTCAAGATAATATTCTTTTTCTTGTTTTGCCAATTTTTTGATTTCTTTTTTTTTGAATTTGATTTGTTCTTTTGTGTTTAAGATGTCTTCGATATTTCCGGTTTGTTTGATGGTAATCAGGTTCTCTTCCAATTCTCTTATTTCAGATTCTAATCTAGGAATGATTTCATCTTTGTTTGTTTGGAATTGTTCGGTGATTTCTCTATGTTTTTCATCGATTGTTTTAGACGTTTTCATAAATTAAATTATTGTTGTGTATTTATATTTTATTTTTGTGGGTATAGTTTTTTGGGTTTCGTTTCGTTTCGTTTTTCAAAATCACAAAATAAACTATATAATGGAAACGTTGTCGATGGATAAAAAGAAATTACAAAAAATGTTGTTTTTATTGAATGCTTTAGAAAATGGTTGGTGTGTGAAAAAAATCGGCGAGAACTATATCTTTAAGAAAAAACACGAAAACAAAACAGAAGTTTTTCAAAGTGACTATTTGGATACATTTATTGCTTCCAATATGAGATTATGAATACGGAATATGTAAATTTCTATGATTATTATATAATGAGCGAAGAAGAACCGAAAAAAGATGCTGAAATAAACAAAAAAATAATAACACACTTGGAAAAGGGAACGGGCGATAAGAAGGTATTAGAAACATACACTTTACAAGATATTTTTTATGTTGATGACAAATTTGTTTATTCATCTGATATTAAACTTCCAGATAATTATGGTGCCCATTACAGGGGCAAACATCCATTACTTTTATTAAAAAAAGAGTTTTTAACAAAGAACACTATGACTCCTTTGTATCGGAGTGATTGGACGAACGCCATCTTAAGTGGATATAGCGATGTAATCACAGAGAGTATAGATAACATGATAAAATTAATTCAACATTTATTACAAGATGAACCAAATACACAAGATGAATCAAATAGAGATTTTATACAACGTTTTGTTGAAAAAAGAAAAGACTACACAGAAAAAAAATATGAAGAAGATAAAGCACAGTTTAAGGAAGATATGGAAAAAACACTTGAAGAGTTGAAAAATCAGGATAACGCAGAAGGATATATTAGAGATATTGAAGGGTTACTTACAGGAATATATGAACCTGTATCTGATGAACCTGTATCTGATGAACCTGTATCTGTTAAACCTGTATCTGTTTCTAAACCTGAACCTAAATCTAAAACACGGAATTCTACATCAAGAACAAAAATGAATGAAGCAAAAAAATCGAAATCGAAATCGAAAAAGAATACAGGAAAACGAAGAAAAAGAAATCAATTACAGACAGTGAGAAGAGGAGCAAAAAGAGGACCAAAAAAGTTATTTACAAGAACCAATATTCGTAATATTAACCGATAAATAAACAACTAAATCCCGAAAGAAAAAAAACAAAAACAGAATTAATTTCTATTTTATGTAGGCGAATTAATTTATTTGTGTTTTTTTCCAGGATTTTTATCTTTAGGAAGTATATATCGAAGATATGGGAGGAGCTTTGATGCAATTAGTCGCCTATGGCGCCCAAGACGTTTTCCTTACTGGAACCCCTGAGATCACTTTCTGGAAGGTGTCTTACAGAAGACACACCAACTTCGCCATGGAGTCTATTGAGCAGACTTTCTCTGGCCAGGCCGATTTCGGTCGCCGTGTGACATGCACAATCTCCAGAAATGGTGATCTTGCCTACCGCACATACCTTCAGGTCACTCTTCCTGAGATCAACCAGAGCATGAACACCTCCACCGCCGCCGGCCAGGGTGTTTACGCTCGTTGGTTAGACTATGTTGGTGAGCAACTCGTCGCCCAGGTCGAGGTTGAGATTGGAGGTCAGAGAATCGACCGCCAATATGGTGACTGGATGCACATCTGGAACCAGCTCACCATGTCTGCTGAGCAACAACGTGGATATTTCAAGCTTATTGGAAACACCACCCAGCTCACATACATGACCGACCCCACTTTCGCCGGTGTTGCTGGTCCTTGCGCTGCTTCCGGTGCCCCTACCCAGGTGTGCGCCCCTAGAAACGCCCTTCCTGAGACCACTCTCTATGTGCCTCTTCAGTTCTGGTTCTGCAGAAACCCTGGACTTGCCCTTCCTCTTATCGCCCTTCAATACCACGAGGTGAAGATCAACCTTGACCTCAGACCTATTGGTGAGTGCCTCTGGGCTGTGTCCACCCTTGGTGCCACTTCTGGAACTGTGTCCGTAAGCTCTGCTTACCAACAGTCCCTTGTTGCTGCCTCTCTCTATGTTGACTACATCTTCCTTGACACCGATGAGCGCAGAAAGATGGCCCAGAACCCTCATGAATACTTAATTGAGCAGGTTCAGTTCACAGGTGACGAGTCTGTTGGATCTTCTTCCAACAAGATCAAGCTCAACTTCAACCACCCTGTGAAGGAGCTTGTGTGGGTGGTTCAACCTGATGCCAACGTTGACTACTGCTCATCTCTTGATGCTTCCCAGACCCTTTTCAAGGTTCTTGGTGCTCAGCCTTTCAACTACACCGACTCTCTTGATGCCCTTCCTAACGCCGTCCATGCGTTCGGTGGACCTGCCGAGACTTCTGGCGCCAACGCCTTCATCACCTCGCAGGGTCTCTTCCAGATGCCTGGTGCCATCGATGTGGCATCCGGATCTGCCGATGCTGCTTGGCTCGGATCCACCACCCAGACTCCTTTCAGACCTACTGATGAGGCTGCCATCAACTCCGGATCTGGTCTTTCCGATGCCGGAACATTCGTGCTCGCCGAGACTGCCCTCGACATGCACTGCTGGGGTGAGAACCCTGTCGTCACCGCTAAGCTCCAGCTTAACGGCCAAGACAGATTCTCTGAGCGTGAGGGATCTTACTTTGACGTTGTCCAACCTTACCAGCACCACACCCGTGCCCCTGATACTGGTATCAACGTGTACTCCTTCGCCCTTCGCCCTGAGGAGCACCAACCTTCTGGAAGCTGCAACTTCTCGAGAATTGATAACGCTGTTCTTCAGCTTGTTCTCTCTTCTCCTACCGTGTCTGGTGTTGCTACTGCCAAGGTCAGAGTGTACGCTGTTAACTACAACGTTCTCCGTGTGATGAGCGGCATGGCTGGTGTTGCTTACTCCAACTAAGCGTTTTAACACTTGATACATAAAATTTCATATATTTAATTGTATATATATGAAAATCTAAATGGAAAAATTTAGCACAAAAGAGACTCTTTATTCGAATATATATATAATATATATATGAAGCGAGTAAGAGACGCAGAGGGGGAAACTTTATCTCCGTCCTCTTCCCTAGACGGTTCATTCGAGAACCCCAAGTCTAAGTACCCGAGGGACAGGGAGCAGGAGGAAGAAGAGGAAGAAAGAAGGACATTATTGACAAATGAAAAATTTTTAGAAATAATTGGCGTTAGTCTTGATAATGACACTATCCCTACAGAGACATTTTATTTCCCGAAACCGGAGAAGAAGGAGGAGGAGGAAGAGGAGAAGAGGATAAGAGTCGAGGGAGAGAGACAGAGATGGGATTTAGAGGAGGTTGTGATCAAGGCTTCGGACTGGGAGTTTAACCGTGGGATTCCGTCTTGCCCTCGTGAGACATTCGCCCGTATACATTATATATGGGGGAAAATGGCAAGTTGTGAAATTGATCCTAAAACGTCCGAAATAATGAAGAAGGCAGTTGATTTAGCATACGCCACAAGAGATCCCAGATTCATATCGGTATATCTTAATAAATCTTTAATAGAAGCATCTATAAAAATTGAAGAAGGAGAAAGAAAAGGGTTAGAAAATACCTCAATTTGTGAAGCAGTAATAGAGTGTTTTTGTATTTCTTTATTAGAAACAGCGGAATATTTTCTACAATATTATTCAAAAAAGCGACTAGACCGACCGGTAGTTCTCGAAGAATTATTCATGTTGGAGGAAATAAAACAACTGAATTGTTTCGTAAGATTTTATAATGAACTTAATAGGGAGTGGGTCGAACGTCCAATGATATTAGGAGCATATAGTGAATACTTGCAAGATGAGTTTATGAAGACAGGTGTAGTGGAAGCATGGGATAGTATGAGTGTTGACGAAAGAATTCATCATTTTAAGGCTTTCGGCATGGGGTTTTATCAAGAGAACGAGGATCCATCCTGTTATTATATAATAAAGGATGAACTTATAAAATTATTAGAGAGAATTGTAGATGACAATCTGAAAGATATATTTGATAAAAGAGCAGAACAAATAAGAGATAAAGGTTTCTTTGGAGGCAAAAAAACGAAGAATAAATCTAAAAGAAAATCAACCAATAAAAAGAAATCTAAAAGAAAATCAACCAATAAAAAGAAATCTAGAAAATCTAGAAAATCTAGAAAATGAAAAATCAATAGGGTTTAACACAAACGAGACTCTTTATTCGAATATATATATATATATATATATATGAGTTATCGACACATTGTCATAAAAACTGTTAATGATATAATTTGGTCCCGTAATTTTGCCCACGCTGAAGCAGAAGGTGCTCATTTAGAAGGTGCTAATTTAAAACGTGCTAATTTAACAGGTGCTAATTTAACAGGTGCTAATTTAAAACGTGCTAATTTAATAGGTGCTAATTTAACAGGTGCTGATTTAACAGGTGCTGATTTAACAGGTGCTGATTTAACACGTACTGATTTAACTGATGTTAAAGCAAACAATAAACACATTTTAGGGCGGGCATTTGAAGATATAATAAATATAAATATTCAAGATGCGTTATTTAATATTCAGAATATGGCAAATTTTGAAGAGTTTTTAGAAAACCTCAATAATGCTGAAGTTTTTTTTGACTTGGAACCAAACGGACAAAGTCTTGTTGAGAGAGATTTTATAGTTTCTCATTTTCCTTCTGAATATGTTTTAACTCATTGGAAATATGGACCATTCTTGAGGTATATTAGGAACGGGGTTAAACAACATTTCATAAATGTTGTCCCTCGTGATGATCCTGATGTTCTTGTTGATCCTATAAGTCCCGCAAAACTATATGTAATACTCAGAACTTTAACTGGATTAATTTATGATGGAACGTATATACCTACTGATTTCAATCCAGAGACTATAATGCGTGAAATTGAACATAGGAATGGAAATATTGAAGAGAGTGTAGAAATAAGGATAGCATCTGTACGTATTGGGAGGGAAAATATCCAACGGCGTATCCAACGACGTAGAGAACGAGAGCGTAGAGAAGAAGCAGAGATTAATGAAAGGCAACCGTTACAACCAACGCGTGAAATTCATTCTGTCGCAGGAAACATATTTAATAATCCTCATTTCAGAAAAGTTATTGGATTTGATGAAGGAGAACGAAAACCTGTTGTTAATTTCAATAAAATTTTTGATAGAATGATAACCGAAGTAAAGACCAACCCGTATTTTACAATTGAATATACCCAAAAAGATGAAAATAATAATGATATTAAAAGAACTAAAAAAGATTATACATTAGAAGTGTTGAAACATTTAAAAGACAAAAAACATTATTCTCAACCACAAACAGAGGATGAAGGTATTATGATTAATAAAGTGTTCGAATTAGCGCAAAATATAAGTCGTGATGAAGATTTTGATAGAGGGTTCTTTGGAGAATATATTTATGAATTTTCAAAATCTGCTATGAACGATACCTGTTTTTTAATTACAAAATTCGCTGATGAGCAAAATAGAACAAGTTGTGGGAGAGGAGTAACAGAGCGTTTTTATACAGTTTTGCCTACCGTAATGATGTTGTTTATGGATAAACCAGAGATACCAGAATCGGTAAAATCAATAGTTTGTATGAACGACGCAAAACCAGAAATGTTAAATGAGAAAGCATATGGATTTTCTAAAGAATGGTTTGAAGGGTTTAAAACAGAAGATGGAGAATGGAAGCAAATGGGTAAAGAAGTAAGGATGGAAAACTTAAGAAAATTTTTGATAGATAAATTTAAGGAGGAAAATTGTTACTATATACTTAAAGACACATATGATGCTGCTATAGAACATGTAATAGGCGAAATGTCATATCTATTGGATAATGATGAACCCATTCTTGGAGGGAAAAGAAAGAAATCAAGGAAATCTAAAACCAAGCGTAAAAAGAAATCTAAAAGAAAATCAACCAATAAAAAGAAATCTAGAAAATCTAGAAAATCTAGAAAATCTAGAAAATGAAAAATCAATAGGGTTTAACACAAACGAGACTCTTTATTCGAATATATATATATATATATATATGAGTAGTCAACTCATAGTAGGCGTTGAGGATATTCCACCTTATGAAGGTGAAGGTCATCGTCGTAATTTAAAAGGTGCTATTTTAATAGATGCTCATTTAGAAGGTGCTGATTTAAGAGATGCTGATTTTGAAGGTGCTCATTTAGAAGGTGCTGATTTAACAGGTGCTGATTTAACAGGTGCTTTTTTAAAAGGTGCTTTTTTAAAAGGTGCTCATTTAGAAGGTGTTATTTTAACAGGTCTTAATTTAAGAGATGCTCATTTTGAAGGTGCTGATTTAAGAGATGCTCATTTAGAAGGTGCTGATTTAAGAGATGCTGATTTTGAAGGTGCTCATTTAGAAGGTGCTCATTTAGAAGGTGCTAAATTAATGGATGCTCATTTTGAAGGTGCTCATTTTGAAGGTGCTCATTTAGAAGGTGCTGAATTAATGGATGCTCATTTAGAAGGTGCTCATTTAGAAGGTGCTCATTTAGAACGTGCTAATTTAACAGGTGCTCATTTAGAACGTGCTAATTTAGAAGGTGCTCATTTAGAACGTGCTATTTTAGAACGTACTGATTTAAGACGTGCTGATTTAACACGTGCTCATTTAAGAGGTGTTGATTTAACATTTACTGATTTAGAAGGTGCTATTTTAGATGATGGTGTTCTTTTAAATAATGGTAATGAACCTGTTGCTATGGAGATACATAGGAATGCCCATAAATTATTGTCTAATAAAAAATTCTTACAAATAATTAAATTTGATAAAATCACTCCTACCGAATTTAATTATAAAGGCCAGAAAAAAATGATGCTTGACTTTATAAATAAAAATAAAGAATTATTTTTTATTGCAAAACTGGAAATGCTGGACGCAGCGGCGGAAGAAGAGTATGAAAGAAATTTAGACGAATATACAGAAGAATTAAAAGGAAAAATAGAAATTATATGGAGTAAAATGTGTGGCGGAGGCACGCTTGACCCTACGACGGAAGAAGCAATGTATAAGTCGACCAAATTTGCGTATAGTCAAAAAGACCCTCGCTTCCCAGTAGCATACATTTCTATATTTATAGATGAAACAGTCAAAGCTTATGATGATGATGGTGATGGTGTTGGAGATACCTTAAGTTGTGTAGGAGGAATAAGAGAGCGTTTTTATACTTCTTTATTAGGTGCCGCATCGATAGTACTAACTATGGACAACTTCGAGAAAACCCCAGAGATAATAAGTCTAGATTGTATTTCAAAACTAGGTAATATCCAAAAAGACCCAAATAAAGTGATTCAACTCTGGTCCGGTGAAATGACAAAATATCCGGAAAAATGGGTGGGTAATAGGAACCATAAAATTAAAAATTTTAAGGATTTCATGAGAGATGATTATAAAAAAGATGATTGTTATGAAATAAATAAAGAGACAATTGAAGAAATGATAAATACAAAGGCACTAGAAATAGATTATGTTTTTAATAATGATAAAGAGCTTGTGTTTGGAGGCAAAAAAACGAAGAATAAATCTAAAAGAAAATCAACCAATAAAAAGAAATCAAGAAAATCAACCAATAAAAAGAAATCAAGAAAATCAAGAAAATCAAGAAAATCTAAAAAATAACGGAAAATATGTATTTAAAAAAACCATATATATTTTCTTTAATATGTCTACAACTACACATATACCATCAAATACGCAAAAACGATTGCTATATGACAATTTAATGGGGTTCTATAAAAACAAAGACCATTTGAAAAAGATGCTGGGTATTATCAACGGCGAATCCAAAATCTCATTACGTATATTGGACTGGTTTGTCACCAATTTCTCCAAAAAATATTACACAGTATATGAAATACCCAAAACAGGCAAATCCGATGAAACAGTTCGATTCAAAGTATATAATGATTACAAATTGAAATTGAAGGCGTATGCTAAAAAGAATTTCGACCCGTTTTGTCGATGGGAACGTATTAGTATTCCATATGACGAAGAGCATTATATCGAAACAACGATCGGTCAATTGAATTTTTTCAAATGGGTGATTGAATCGCGCATCATAGAATACATGGAATCCAATCTACAGGACATCATTTCTGATATGAATACCAGAAATAATACGTCTAAAAAGCAATCGTCTTTGGATAAAACGAAAAAAAAGCGCGAAGAATTATCCATTTCTGCTTGTAAATGTATTAAAAAGGAAGACGTCAAGATTGTCGTCCGTTTCAATTAACGTAATAATGGGCGTTGATTGCCGTCATGTTTCAAAGGCGCAGGCATAAATAACGGGGTTTTGTTTATGATTGACAAACTATCGAGCTCTTTGAATTTAGGTTTTAATTCAGGCACAGGAGTCACTAAATTCGTGGAACCGATTCCTTTCAAATAAGAATCAATATCCGCATAATTATGGGACAAGGAGCACGGGGCCATTTGACCGCCCAATAGTCCATCACCGGCGTAATGATTTGTATATGCTTTTCCATTTGGTTGATATTCAAATCGCAAATATTGGCGCTGGGCCTCTTTACCTTTTTCATCTGCTGAATAATTTCCTCTTGTGTTTTTATTTCGGGTTGAACTCATATATACATATAGCGCACATTTAGTTTGACAATTTTTTCTTTAAATCTTCGTATAATGGAACTATTGAATCGGGTTCTCGCAAAAAGGTTTCATATAATGGGACGAAATCCGCGAAATAATCATAGCACAATAAAATACATAATCCTGTGTCTTTATCTGTTGAAAATAATTTCGCCGCTGCTAAACTATACAATTCGTTGAAATATTGATTCTTTTCCGTGTTTTTTATCATTTTATTCATTTTTAATTGTGTTGAAATATCGTCATATAGTAGTTCATCCATGGATTCATCGTCGCACTCGACATCGATTTTAGATGCTAATGTTTTTATATCCATGTTGAAATATTCGCGGAATACTTTTCGATATGTTTTATTACATTCATATGTGAACATGTATAAGATATATGTAAAAATAATATTTATATGTTTGTCATAAATATTATTTCTTGGTTGGTCGTTTTTTCTTGGTTGGTCGTTTTTTCTTGGTCTTAGAAAGACGTTTGCCGCCGAGCATACAACCACATATACCATCAGCGCTATAGAAATTACACCCCCCGCTTTGTTTGGAACGTCTTATAGATTTCCGTCTTATAGATTTTCTTTTTCCTCCTCTAGATGAGGGAAGCTGTACTTTTTTATAATCATTTATTAAGTCGCTCACATGAATGTCTTTACGTTTGTTACTGTTTACAGGTTTTATTGTATAATTATTACCCTGAATTTCGTAAACTTCATATTTTGTATTATCATTAGTATGACCTTTTTGTTGAATAATATCACCTAATTCGAATGTCAAGCCATCACCTCCTTCGAATCTCATGGAGCTAGCTACCATACGTCTTTATATACATAATAAATAGATATTTATTTTTGCGTATTGCTATTCTCACGAGCACTTGCTCCACCCCGAATCCAGCCATCCATAGCCAACTCTTGAACGAGTTTATTCGGGTTTGTAATATCCTGTTTGACTTCTTGTAACATAGGATATTCGTTTTTGGTCATATAGGATGTTTCGGAAATGGTGTTTACACTCTTCAAGTCGCGCACCATTTGACCTTGTTGTAATTGCGCTTCTAAAGTGGGGTCTCCGCCTCCTCTTCCTAAATAAGGAACGGAAGCAAAAGGGCGCTGAAACAACTGGAGTTTTTCGAAAGAACGGCCCATTTCGACCTTGTTTAACAAGTTGGATTCGACGTCGATGACTTGCCCGGCGACACCCTTGTTACTCACTATAAGACCCGCGTGTTGCGTGGAAAAATGAACTTGAGAGTCGGAAGCACTATTGCTGAAAAAATTGGAAACGGCGTAGTTACCAAATCGTGTATTTTGCGCGTTTTGCTCGGTTTTATCTGTGAAATCGGATTTCAAACTACCCATATTGTTAAATGTATAACCATGAAGAGAAGACATTTTATACTATATACATAATTCTACATTATTATTTTTCTATTTCAGGCGATTAATTGGTATGCCTATGTAAATTTCTCGCGCAAGCAAAACTGTTGCCCTCTTTACAAGACACCATACTACCATAACAAAAATCGGCAAACCCGGATTGGTCGTTGGGTATGGTGCTTGAAGCGGTCGAATAAAACGGTTGAAGCGATTGTTCGAATTCGAATTGTTCTCCTAAATCCATAAACAATTTGTCGGCAATATTTGGTTGCCCGGGATTTTGTTCGACCACCATTTTCTTTGCTTGTTCTAAAATATCATTATTGATATTTCGATTGAAAGCGGGTGGCGCCGGTTTTTTCTCTGGGTTATAGTCGTAGTCTGTGACCAAAACGTTGGAAAACGGATTAGAAGACTCGGGATTGTCAAAAGTATTTGTTATAGATAAATCGGCGTTGTAATCGTCCAATACGTCTAAAGCAGGATGAAACGATTCCTTTTCGGCAGGTTTATTCAAAGAATAATGATACATATATATGGCTACAAGTGTAATGACACCTATAATCAGTATGCGCAATCTGCGACTAAATAGAAATAATAGGATGGTGACTATTATAATGGTTCTCGAAATCGCATTCAGTTTTTGATTGGTAGTCATGGAATCTACGGGATAAAACTCGGTCAAGTATTTTGTATTCAATAACACGTTGGGGTTTTCAAACCAAAATGGAATTGCTAGGTTCTCGATTTCTTGTTTGTTTGTTTCATTATTTGAAGTATCAATTGTATATTCAGACATTATATATATAATTGACGTTATTTTTTTGACTAAATATGACATATTAGTCCGTAGATGTATGTTTGAAACACGATTTATCGATAGAAAACGTCTGGGTTTTCTTTGTTTGTGGAACGATTTTTATAACGCATTTCGATTTTTCGCCGTATAATGGTTCCGTACACCCTTTTTCTTTTTGTTTTTGTTTTTTTGTTTTGCCCTTGTTTTTTTTGGGTTTACATTTAGTCATGCGTTTGAGTTCTTTATAAGACTTTGTACATCTAGCGCGGAAATGTTCGTAACGTTCTCTCACAGTCTCATAGGATAATCCCGATTTCTTACCCAACATTTCATTAATCAATTCGTGAAGATTGAAAATATAACGCGAGAACGTGGCGCGCGATTCCATTTCTTTCATCGTTAATGGAAGTTTTTTGAAATTATTTTGAAGATTTTTCCGGCATTTTCCGCAAGGAAGTGTATATTGCATCTTCATAATAAAGGCGTGATAATTCCGTTTGTCTTCACAAGTAGGTTCGTGTGGATAATTGAAACTCATAGTATGTAAATAGTGCCACATACTAGGCCCCCATACGGATGTCAACATGCCGTCGCCACTATTAAACTCTTTTTCTGTAAATTGTTTTTTCATAAACAAGTTCTATATAATTTTCCTATATTTTTATGTTTGCCAAATTATTTAGCGCAAGACCGCGTGTTTTACAAGGCCTTTTTATTTGTGTTCATTATATATAATGGCGAATCTAGTGGATTATACGAGAACCGTCTTGAAACCGTATTATACATATATTATGGGTTTCTTCTTAATATTATTGTTTGTTTTAGTGGCGAAATTCACCTATGATACATATTATAAGAAGTTGGAAAAAAAGAAGAAGTTTAAAAATGTGGCAAATGCGAAAAATACAAAGGATGTTTGCGCTGTATATTTCTTTTATGCTGATTGGTGTCCTCATTGTAAAAACGCAAAGCCCGAGTGGAATAAATTTTGGAACAGTTATCACAACAAAGTTGTGAATGGATATATTGTAAAATGTTATAATGTGGATTGTACGTCCGATAATGGTTCAGAAGTCATTCAAATAGTAAAAGACGACGAATGGACAAAAACAGGAATCGAACCAACACCCATTCGTGTCGATGAATTGGTCCGAAAATATGGTGTAGATTCATACCCGACAATCAAAATGTCAAAGGGAGATATTGTCGTCGATTTCGATTCCAAAGTCACCGTAGACGCACTTTCTCAATTTGTTGAAAGTGTATAATTATGTTTTCCTATCGGATTCACCGGATTCATCGGATTCATCGGATTCATCGGATTCACCGGATTCCCCGGATTCCCCGGATTCCCCGGATTCCCAAATTTTATGGTGATTTTGAAAACACAACTTCCCATTTTGGATGAGATGTTCTCGTTCAGATTTATTGTATAAGACAGAAAGATAATATTCTAAGGACGTATTTTTTTCAAAATAGTGAATGATAAATGGGGGCGAAGATTGAGAACATGGACCTTCTATGATAACCCTTCTAAACAAACGGTCAAAAATAATATTTAGCAAATCGAAAATGGAAGATTCATCGGAAACTTGCGATTCGGTATTTATTACTTTTTGTCCTAGAGTAATGGCGAATATTTCCCCCGGGTTCTCAACATTCGCCAAACATTTCTCTATAGGAAAATTCAGGAAAAAACATCCGTCGATATAACATTTCGATTCATGAATAATGGGTGAAAACAAAACGGGAATGGAACAAGACGCATATACGGCATCGAGAACATGCATAGTAGGATGCGTTCTATGGGATATATCGACAAGTTGGAACGAGTTCAATTCGGTCACATAAATATGAAAATCAATCTGATTATAATCGTATAATTCTTTCATGGTGGTTTCCAGAGGCAAATCGACACTATGAAACAAGGACGAGAAAAAATCCACAAAAATATTTTTTTTGAAAAATCCTTTTGTTTGAAACAATTCGAGAACATTAGCAACATATTTTTCTATAAGACTTTGTATTGGACGATTTATCAAATACTCGATAATCATTTCTTTGTCAATTTTCAAAGAAAATACCAACCCCATGAATGCTCCGATAGATGTCCCATATATGGATTCGATATCATTCATATCGATAAAGTTCTCCTTTAATGCCTCATATAAGATACCTGCGGCAGCGAAACCCCATATAGATCCTCCTGAAAACACAAGGTGTTTGATTTTTACCGATTTATCGGCTTCCATTATATTATTTGCGAAAAGATATTTAATTTATTTAATAGAGATATTGTATATGGCTTCCTTTTTATATGTAACGGATGAAGAGGCACACGGAAAAATCAATATCGACGATTTATATGAAAAAAAGCATCAGCGCGATTTGAAACAATTGTCGATTTTCAACAAAATCCTGGCGCGGATTCATAAACGAATACAAGTAACAGGGCGCAATAAACGGAATGACAAACATGTTTGGTTTACTGTTCCCGAATATATTTTTGGAGAACCTAATTATTCTCAAGCAGACTGTTTAGGATATTTAGTAGCAAAATTAGAAGAAAACGGGTTCTTTGTCAAATACATGCATCCAAATACTTTGTTTATATCTTGGGAAAATTGGGTTCCTGCGTATACGCGGAATGAAATCAAAAAACGGCTCGGGGTGGTTCTCGATGAAAAAGGAAATGTTGTCGAAAAACTGGAGGAATCAAAAGAAGTTGAAAGTCACGACCCGAATGTTCGTTTATTTAACAAAAACAAGGCAGAAGAAGAAAAGAAAAAGTCTTATACACCGATTGATGAATATAAACCTTCGGGAAATATGATTTATAATCAAGACCTATTTCGCAAATTGGAAAAAAAAGTGACCTTTGACCAAAACTCATAAAATTGATTTTTTATATGATTTTCGGGGGAAGAATACAAGATGGCTACGGCAACAGCAGAATGCGTTATATCTGACAATAAAAACAGGGGGCATATTTCAACCATGAATACTTGCGCAAAAAAATCGGTGACTAGCGCAACCAAAAATACCAAGAAAAAAAAGACTTTGTTGTCTAATAAAGAAAAGGACCAGTTATGGGACATTTTCGATTGCGAAAAACAGTCAAATAGTGCGAATGAGGTTGTATATGACGAAACCGGACTGTGTATGCACTGTAAATGCGTATTGATTATTATGGAAGACGGATTTCCAACTTGTTCAAATAAGGATTGCGGAATCATATACAAGGATACGCTGGATTATTCTCCTGAATGGCGGTTTTATGGCGCCAACGACAAAAACACGCAAGACCCGACACGATGCGGAAATCCCATCAACCCGTTATTGATGGAATCGTCGTTTGGCTGTAAACTGTTGTGTAATAATTATTCGTCGTATGAAATGAAGAAAATCTCGCGATGGACCTCGTGGCAATCCATGCCTCATAAAGAAAAATCTCTTTATGACGAATTCCAATTTATATCGATAATGTCGCATAATTCCGGGATTCCGAAAATCTTTATAGACGAGGCGATAGCGATACATAAGGATATATCGGAGCAGAAGATGTTTCGCGGGATGAATCGGGATGGTATTAAAGCGGCGTCGATTTATTTGTCTTGTAGATTGAATGGTTGTCCGCGGACAGCCCACGAGATTGCCGAGATTTTCAAATTGGATAAAACGAGTGCGACGAAGGGGTGCTCTATGGCGGTGAATATTTTAGCAAATATTGAGCGAGGTGTTTCGCCAGAACAGCAAACGGATTTGTGTACGACGACTCCTGTGGTGTTTATCGACCGGTTTTGTAGTTTGTTGTGTTTGAATACGGAATTGACGATGTTGGCGAAATTCGTCGCAAACAAAATCATGAACAACAATATTATTACAGACAATACGCCACACGCGGTGGCGGCGGGAATCGTATATTTCGTGTCCCAAATGTGTAATATGAATATTAGCAAGAGCGATATTAGCGCGAAATGTGGCGTCAGCGAAGTGACTATAAACAAATGTTTCAAGAAAATGGAATTGATAAAGGACGATTTGATTCCTTCTTGTATTTTGGAGAAATATAATTAGATTTAGAAAAATGTGAGAATGTGGCAAGATTTTTTTTTTGAAACATTTAAATATTGTATATGGCGGACGACGATTTCGACTTTAGTACAGGGTTCGCGGAAGTTGTCCAAGAGGAGTTTATTGTTCCAAAACTGATTTTTATTATTCCTTATAGGGATAGAGAACAACAACAGCGGTTTTTTACTATGCAAATGGCGCGGGTTCTCGAAGACTATGATAAAAAAGATTATATGTATATTTTCGCCCATCAAAAAGACGATCGCGATTTCAATCGTGGGGCTTTAAAAAATCTGGGGTTTTTGTACGCCAAATCTTTGTATCCAAATGACTATAAAACCATCACAATTGTTTTTAATGATATTGATACTATGCCTTACAGTAAGGGGTTCTTGAAATATGAAACGGTTCCAGGGGTTGTCAAGCATTTTTATGGTTATCATTTTACTTTAGGTGGTATAGTATCGATTACGGGTGGAGATTTTGAGAACATTAATGGATTTCCTTGTTATTGGGCGTGGGGATATGAAGATAATGCTTTGAATAATCGTGTAACTCGCGCAAATATAAAAATCGACCGTTCTCAATTTTATCCTATATTAGACACGAATATACTTCAATTGAAGGATGGTATTACGCGAATTGTGAATCGAGGAGAGTTTGACAAATATGTTGAAGAGGCAAAATCGAATAATCATATAGATGGTTTGAAAACGCTGAAAAATATTGAATATAGTTTTAATAAAGAAACATCTTTTTTAGATATTACAAAATTCGATACTTTGAATCCGCCAAATAGTAATTTGAATAAAAACCATGATATGCGCGATGGAAATGTTCCGTTTTTGAGACAACGTCAACAAAAGCGTCGAGGAGGTTCCATGAATATGGTGTTTGGTGTTAAACGATAAATTCTGACAATATATTATATGCCTCCCAAGAGTAGAGGAAGAAGTAAGAGTAAGAGTACTCATACAAGAACCCAAGAGAGATCGAGGTCTGTGGGATCCTCTAGAGTCGACCTGCA
>JGI24916J38487_100001_pt1 | contig 37899 bp, 39 predicted proteins | sample LinPfosmplate4_FD_38487 | JGI IMG/M metagenome (IMG submission 38487) | reverse complement strand
GCAGGTCGACTCTAGAGGATCCCACCACAAGAATGACAAAAAAGAAAAAATTTGTCGCCATTTCTTCCATACGTCTTTGTCCCAGGTCAGATGTCATTCTTGAATTGATAGGCACTTCGTATGTATCTAATTCGTCTTGTGAAGCCCCGGTAGGACTACAATCAATATAAATATCATCGTCAGATTGCTCTGAAATATTTGCTTGGGAAATAGACTGATATTCAATAGCGGTCGTTTCATCTACATACGATGATAACCCACTTTCGTCGTCGTCAAGGGTAGGCTCACTGTTTATTTCAATTGGTTGGTCAAAGAAATACACCGAATAATTCATAGTATAATAATATTTACAATTGGTTTGTCTGGGTATCATATTATTCAAGGTAATATTTTTATAGTCGGTAGATGTACCACCGTTAATGATACCATCTATATCCGTTTCAGCATATGCCCCGCTTTTTAAAGGGAAAACAGTATATACACCACCTTCGTGCTCGACGACAACTTCTCCTATAATGTCCTGACCGTCGAGATAATGAATTACCTTGGTAAAGTATATGTTCTTAGCAGTATAACTTTGCATTTCACCATCTTCCAACATAAAAAAGTTGTTATTTTGTGAAACAACTAATTCCATTTTGTTAGTATCATCATTATAGGTTCCCTTTTCTGTTTTGTAATTATATACTACTTTTTTTTGTGTGGTTGATTCTGTATTAAATTGACTGGATGCTTGCATAATACACTATATATAAAATCATATAGTTTATTTTGAATAATATGTATAATATGTATTAAAGATATGGAATATATTTGAAGGTTCCGTTTTCATATATTGTTGCTAAAAACGTGTCATTATATCCTTCTACATACACATTGGTTCCATTGTAAATCTCGTCACATCCGTATTCACCCGAACAACTTTTTCCATTTACGCTAATAGGTAATTTTGTATTTACTTGACCCGTATTAGAAATAGTATAATATTGCCAATTATCGCGACCACTCATCAAACGGCGTCCCATTAAAGGAACAATTAAGTTTTCATTCATACCACCTTGTTTGGTTAAAATCCCCACTTGTTGATATTCCATATTCAATCCGCGCGTTTCAATGTTGACTGGAATACCCCGAACATCGCCGCTGTCTGGTGTATGATAATAACCATTTTGTTTTAATGGAGGCGAATATGGGTCATTCAGTGGGTCTAATCGTGTGGAAATTCCTAATAAGTTATGTTGCTGGTGTTGCTGTTGATGAAGGTGGTGTACATCTACGGGGGGTATATTCACCTGCATATCTTGTTGGGACCTTTGAATCATATTGTTTTGATAATTGTACATAATGTAACCAATTAACGCAAGTATAATGAATAAAAACACTAAAGTCATGTTTTCAATACAAATAATTCCTGGGGGACACTTTTTTGGCATTCTCTATAATAAGCTCATAAAATGTCTGATAGGTATTTTATGAATTCGAGGGTCATTGATTGTGAATTCTTTATTTAAACGATTGTCCTATTTGATTTCCACCTTTCTGGAACGTTTTGGTCCAATCAGAAAGCAATGGTGTAATGGTATTCTTCAAATTGTCATTAAACTTTTTACCTTGTGCCTGGAACGCTTTTTCTTTCAATACCCGACAGCCATAACATTTGTCACGGACGGATTTTGGAAAATGAATAATATGAAACCCAAACATATCAAATATACATCGGTCAATTGTTTCAAAATACTGTAATATTCGTTTTTCTACTTTTCGTGCTGGAATACAGCCGGCGGATACAAACTCAATTAACCAAACTGGAAATGTGATTAATACTAAGTACAATACCTTACCTAATAAGTCCAACATATAATAAAGGAAACAGTCTCCGAACGTGCCTATTTTTTCTACACCACACGCCATGCGTGTGAAAATATATTCTCCTGTTATATGGATAAAAATCATTATTTGAACTAAAAAATACCATAAACCCAAAGGAACCTCTGTAAATAGTTCACCTAACGCTCTTCCAAAAGTAGCAAAGCCATTACCTAAACCTCTAAATGCTTTACCTACTTTTTGGATGAACTTGGATATAGGTCTAAATGGGGCTCTTAATGCATTACGTATAGTTTTTCCTATTCCCATAATTCGTTTCTATAATATTGATAGAAACTAATTACATAGTCTTGTTGTTATATTCTTCAAACTTGTTTGCAAAGTTCTCCGCTCTTTCCAAAATAGGGTCAATTTCTTTGATTTTTTCCAAGATGTCGTTTTGTGCCTTCAAGAATTCTGGGTACTCTGATTTTAATAATTGCAATGCTTCTTCTACTTCTTGGGTGGTATCTTCATCTTTCTCAATGGTTTCTTCCTTCTCTTTCTTCTTATTTAATTTGGCTTTCTCCTTGTCAGATAGTTTCTTAATTTTCTCGTCATTTTCAAATCCTTCACGCTCTTCTGTTCTGGGTATCTTCATTGAAATAATAGCACTAAATACAATGGCGATGGTTAAAATAACAATCATGTTTTTACTAAAAAACGCCGCCAAGAACCCAATAAGTACCATAATGATAATGGATGAAGGGTCTTGGTTTTGAACGTAGAATACAATTTGAAGCAATGCTACAAGAACCAGGGCATATAATACCCCTTGGTTATATAAGATTTTTTTGGGTAATTCAAACTTGGGTAATTGGGGTAGTTTCATTTATATATTAGCCATACAAAAAGTTACTCTTCCTTTGTGTGTTCTCCCTCGCGGAAAGTTTCGCCGATTTCAGATTCACCTTCCTCGATAATGGTTTCTTCTTTTATGCTATCGTCCAAACTACTTCGTTCATTGCTTCCAATACTCTCCTCATCAATATTACTATTATTGCTGCTTGTTTCATAACATTTGGGAATATCCCCACCGTATATTTCTAATACTTCCTTCACAACTTCTTCACGTTGAATGTCCTTGTTTTCAAACTCCACACTACTAATACTGGACGAGCGTTTTCCCCTGAATTTATTTAAGAAATCCTCTAATCCGTTCATTTCGTTAATACGATCGTGTTGTTCTAAATCACCGGTAATGACTAATTTACTATTTTCACCCAGACGGGTCATCAACATTTTCATTTGCGAAACCGTCGAATTTTGCATCTCATCTGCTACAATCCAGCAGTTTTTGAATGTACGTCCTCGCATATACCCTAATGGTGCAATCTCAATAACCTTGTCTTCCAACAATGCAGTTACTTCTTTCGGTGTAATGAAGTTATACAATACGTCATAAATAGGTCGAATCCACGGTGCCATTTTTTCTTCCAAGGTACCAGGTAAAAATCCTAATTCTTCATCTACACTTACAGAAGGACGTGTAAAAATCAATTTATCACTTAATCCCATTAAAAAATTACGAACACCATTTTCAGTGGCAAGAATTGTTTTACCTGTACCCGCTGGACCGGTTGCAACTACAATCTTTTTTGACTTTTGTCGAAGAAGCCGTAAATATCCCCGTTGACCGTCATTCTTGGGTGTTACAAACTTGGATTCAAAAGCATCCTTCTCTTTGGCAGACAAATGGTTCATATTTTCATATACAAGCCGTTGCTTAATCGCAGAAATTTCCCGTTCTCTTTCAATGTCCACAATATGTTCTTGCATTAGTTCTTTTTCATTCTGCCTACGATTCTTTCTGCTTCCGCGTCTCCTTGTTGGCTCGGGTTTCGAGTCCCCTAAGAATTCTTCGTCAAAGTATTTGTTGGATTGCTTCATGGTTTCTTACTATCTATACCTAAATAAAATCTGAACCTAATTTTTATCAAATAATTCTGTTTGAATTGTTTTGTATAAAGTATATGCCATTACCGTCTTATGGATCCATACAAAATTACAAGCATCATCACAAAATACAATTTTGTAAAGATAATAAAAATCTACTTACTATATTATTTAGACAAAGATGTCCGAAGTAACACCTACTACACCATCTAATACTGAACCTCTATTAACTCCAGACGATAGCCGGTATGTTATGTTTCCGATTAAATATCCAGATATTTGGGATATGTATAAAAGGTCGATCGACTCTTTTTGGCATACAGGGGAGATTTCCCTTGCACAAGATTTGACTGACTGGGAAAAGCTGTCAAACGACGAGCAGACTTTTATTAAAATGATTTTGGCGTTCTTTTCAAGTAGCGATGCTGTTGTCACTGATAATCTTGGAACTCGTTTCATGAATGAAGTACAACCCTCCGAAGCACGTGCCTTTTATGGTTTTCAAATTGCGATTGAAACCATTCATTCGGAAATGTACAGCATTCTGATTGATACTTATATTAAAGATAACGAGGAAAAAGACCGCCTATTTAAAGCTACTGAAAACTTTCCTTGTATTCAGAAGAAATTTAAATGGGCACAAAAGTGGTTGAATGATAAGCGTTCCACATTTGCAACCCGATTGGTAGCATTTGCGTTGGTAGAAGGATTATTCTTTTCTTCTTCTTTTGCTGCGATTTATTGGATAAAGAAACGTGGGTTATTGCCCGGACTCACCTTTTCAAATGAACTTATTTCGCGTGATGAAGCATTGCATACTGAATTTGCTATTTTACTATACTCCAAGTTGAATAAAAAATTACCCAAAAAGAAGATTTATGAAATTGTCAAAGACGCGGTTGAGATTGAGAAGGAATTCATTTTGGAGGCTATTCCTTGTCGTATGATTGGTATGAACTCAAAGTTAATGAGCGATTATATTGAATTTGTTGCTGACCGCATTTGTCTACAGTTGGGATATGACAAAATTTATAATAGTAAGAACCCGTTTGATTTTATGGAGTTGATTAGTATTGAATCCAAAGTTAACTTTTTTGAACGCACGAATGCTGAGTACGCATTGGCTGATAAGACCGACGACGGTAACGTGTTTGATTTCAATGCTGACTTTTAGGTTGATAGCTTACCTTACCAGATAAGATTTCTCTATCAATTGAAGTATTCCCACTCCGTAAAGCTATCAACTCGGTGGATGAAATTTTAGGAATTTTCTTTTTAACTAAATCAAAAATTTTGTTTGATAGCATATAGATATATCTAACAAAATAAAAGTTCAAGAGCTATTCATTATACAACTCTAATGTGCGAGCACTGGAATCCGTCGCGTCTACATACTTCGGCATCCAAAAATGCGGTATAGTTCTTCCTTGTCCGGAATAATGTTGTTCAAAAATGCGACGATAATAATATTGTTCCTTCGTCTTGGGTAGGTTGTGTGCGTCCAGTTCTTTCAACTCAGGGTCTATTAACAATGCTAATTCAACCCATTTTTTTTCATCCACAGGGTTTTCGTGATACTGTGAAAAAAGGTCTAATGCGTCTAATTCTTTTGTAACAAAGTCGTTGATTACGTCTTTGGTGGTGCGTTCAACTGACGTCACTCCGTCACTGAATGCCTCCTTACGCCTTGACAATATAGATTCAGGTAAGACTGCTTTACCAGAGGGTGTCTTGTATTTGTCTGGACGGAAAGCGTCGCGTAATAAATACTTTTCTATTCTCCATGGCTGAAATCGCACCATAATGGGTAAGTTCAGATACATTTGGACGAAACTACGGTCCAGAAAGGGTGTTCGGGCTTCTAATCCGTGGCTTGAAATGGAACGGTCGGAACGCAACACATCAAAGTAATGTATTTCTTTTAACAAACGGCGACATTCGCTATGGAATTCTAATCCATTGTCTGCTTTCCCCATGTATAAATATCCGCCCATCAATTCATCTGCACCATCTCCATTAAAAACCACTTTGGCATCACTGTTTTCAGAGATGTACTTACTTACTAACCAATTTCCAACGCTTGCTCGAACCGTTGTTGTATCGTAACTCTCAATATCGTATATAACGTGAGGAATGGCACTTACAAAATCTTCCTCGTTAATGATAATTTGTGTATGTTTTGTTTCCAAATAATCCGCTGCTATTCGGGTATAATGTAAATCATTTGATCCTTCCAATCCAATGCTGAACGTCTCTACCGGTTTTCCGAATTTTTGTTTGTGTATTTCATTGACAAGAGATGTAACCAAACTGCTGTCTAATCCACCCGATAATAGACACGCAATTGGGCGCTCAGCATTCTCAACACGCTTACGAACAGCATCTAACATGTATTCACGAATCACTTGTGAATAATCGTGTTGTAACGATACAATGCGCGTAAAGTCACTGGCATAAACCATTGTGTTGTATGTAACAGTACATTTGAACTCCCATTCTGTAATAGCCTTGAAAGGTAATGTATAGTGTGAATAATTTCCAGGAATGTATGGTTTTATAATGTATTTGTTTTCGTCATTATTCTCGTGTGCGAAGTTGAGGTTGTTCTTCAGGTCTATTAACATTTTCTGTTCACTGGCAAATCCGAGCACGTTGTTTCCTTTTGTCATTCCACTCTTAGGATGCATCAAAAATAGAGGGCGAACACCATATGGGTCTCGTGCAACAAACAGTTTTGCTTCGCCATTCTCGATCCGAGCATCCATCAATGCGAATGCAAATTCTCCGTCAAGCATATTCAACGTAGCTTCTATGCCATAACGAATATAGAGATGGATAATAATTTCACAATCTGACTCTGTGGTCATACTGAATTCGTCTTGATCTTCGCTATTTTGATAACTACCGTCTATCAAATGCTGTCGTAATTCATTATAATTGTAAATCTCTCCATTACAGATAAGAGCTACATCGTCAATGATTATAGGTTGGTGTGATTCTTCGTTTAATCCATTAATAGCTAACCGGTGAAACCCAAACAAAGTCTTTATCATTACAGTTTTTAAGATAGACACTTCGGGACCACGGGTCATGCCTTTTTGAAACGATTCGTGTACCAGTTTCTTTGTTAATTCAAAACCAGTGTAATTTAATAACCCAAAAATACCACACATAGTGACAAGTATATATGTGTATAATAACTTCTTTCTATATTTTATAGAAAATGTTTAGTGGATATACCGAAGAAAACAACTATAAAGCTTTTCGTAGCGCACACAATAAGTCATCCAATGTTGTTATTGAACCGAACGAAGATAACCAATATTATGTGTTGATGGGCGACCAGCAACCACCAGTTGCGGGCGATGAACCCAAACAAAAGAAATGTAAAACCAAGCAATCTATGGATATTATGACTAACCTATATATTGGGTCTCTTTCTGTGGTTGGGTTGTTCGTTATGTATAAATTGTTAGCAAAACAGCGATAAAATACAATCAGTCGTGAATGTATTTTACATTTTATTTCAGAGTGTTTACTTATTGAGAACTATCTGCCTTGTTTCCTTGACCTTGTTGACGCTTGAAAATTTCCAATGCTACAAGAGCACCGAGGATTTGAGAAACGCAATAAGGTAATAAATCATTCATAGGTAATTTACCAGCAGATGTCATTGCAATAGACACAGCAGGGTTGATGTGTCCGCCAGAAATAGGGGATGCTATCAAAATAGCTAATGCCAATGCACCGCCAATCGCCAATGGGTTTCCAGTAGCTAAAATGATATACATAAAGAATAAAGCACCAATAAACTCAGCAAAATAAGAGTACATGTTCTATATATATAGCCTACGGAAATTATCCCTAAACAAAAGGGTCTCTTTGCACAATAAATTTTTCTTTTTCATAGATCTCTAACTTACTCTTCATTGTAAAGGTAGTTCTTTTTTTATTTTACAACGGTTTGTTTTATAGTTTGAGACCTTTGAGACCTTAAAACATGGGTGTAACACCACCCTTCTTAGCAGGAGCGACCGAACCCGCATTGCGGGTTTTACGTAAAGCACGATTGATTACGTTTTTGTCGCCAGGACTTAAGAAGGATTGGGAAGTGCCGTTCGCATTATAACTTCCTTTACCAGTAGCCTGTGCTTTTCTACGTTCCATTACACTGGACGCATCACGGTTACCATCATAAACACCCAGTGCGGGGGTAGGGTTTTCTAAATACGTTTTACGTGCGTTGCTAAAAGATGATTCATTTGTAGAAGTGCTATCCTTCATTGGCATAGCATTCGCAAATTCTAATCGTCCATTATTGATATTTTGTCTTGTGAAAAACATGTGATTCTATATATCATATGTTTAGAAATCAAATCATCCTATTTCTTTTAACGGCGTACTCTCATTAAATAAGTATAAGAACCGTTGTGCTCATCACCACCAGCACTGGTATCATTATAGTTTTTGTTAGCACTGGTAAGTTTCTTGTATTTAATATAATCAGATGAATCAGGAACGAATTTAACGTTTGTGGAACTTCCGTCAACACCGGAATTGTCACACGAAGACAAAATATGGCCGATACGAGATTTCAAACCAGGCTTGCTTGCACTGGTAGGGTTTGGTCCGCCACAAGTATAGTTTTTACGGGCTAAATAATCACCGCTGTTATTCACTGCACGGAAAGGGGTAATCACACGATTATTTCCATTGATACTATCTTGAGCGTTTACAGTGTTCCACGATTTCGTAACAATTCTTCGGCTAACAACTTGTTCACCACTTCTATTAAAATTTCCTGTTCTGGGTCCTCCTACGATTGAACTACTCATTGTATACTATACAATTATATTTTTGTTTGTTAACAGAATAAAATTTCTTTATATGATATATTACATATGGATTGCTCTTCAAATGAAGCCAGTGACGCTGAAATGGATTCAAACCCATTTATCGACCAAATGACACTTGAATTACTTATGAATAAACAGCAATACCAAAAATACAAGGAAACACAGAACCCCGACGGACACAATAAACACAACGAATACAGTGAGGAATTAGATACTTACAAAACTCGTATATTGGATTTAACAACCCATCTTCTAAATGACCATCGCGACCCAATTAGTAATGATGTAAACAATGTTTTTGAGCAATATTGTAAATGTTTAATTCGGCATTTCAAAATGAAAGATATTGAGAATGAAAATACAATGTCTTCTAAATATGAATCCTATTACGATGATGATCAAGTTATGTTCGGAGAAATAGACAACGAACCAACTGAACTATCTGAAAGAGACCGCGATAAGATGGATATTCTAAACCAATCTGTTTGGGGAAAATCGATTACGAAGAAAGATTAATACAATGAGTATTTCTCTGGAATGAATTTTATATATGCGTATTATAAATAACTATGCCATCACGTATTTCAAAAAAGAGTAATGAAAAAAATAAAACAAAAAGTAAGAAGACGAATCCAGGCAAGAAGTCAAAAACAACGTCAAACACAACACAAAAATTAATGAAGGTAAATTGCAATCCCAGTCTTACGCCAATGAAAATACACAAAGGAAAAACCTGTTTTAGAAAAAAAGATATGTTCCGTCTTCGCAATGAATTCAATAAGACTTTTCCACAGTATGCTATTGATACCAACGCGGATGACCCAACTGAAATTTTCGACTTGTTGCGTTTACGTATGAATGACCACAAAGGTTGTAAGCGTGAAGATTGTTGGTTACAAGTCATTGCGGATCCTATGGAACGTAACCATTTAATGAAAGAATTGTACCGTCCTCTCCAGCCATCATCTTGGAACGAGAACCCGACTAAGTGGCTTACCAACCACGACATGGAAAAAGTGTTAAAGCAATACGAGGAAAAGTATCCTAATTTTAAATTAATTGGACCAACGACCATTGATTTTGATAAGAACCATAGCTATTTAGGCGGATGCGTTGAGGATGTTATGTGTACGTTTGACTACTCAACGTATGTAAAGGAAAATCCGTCTATTGATAAATTAGGTATTATCATTAACTACGACGTTCATACAGGAAATGGTACTCATTGGGTAGCATTATTTATGGACTTGAAAGAAAAGTTAATTGTATTTTTTGATAGCCAATCTGGTTATAGTAAAACACTGAAACCAGAAATCCAGAAATTTATTAATAAGGTTAAAAGTCAAGAACCTGGTTTTATTGATGTTATCAATAAAAAAACCCATCAATCGACTACTACTGAATGTGGTATGTACGTGTTACACTTTTTAATTACTATGCTAATACCTACCGAACATTGCCGCCGTAAATTGAAAGATAAGGAAAGTGTGTATGACGCCCGAATTAAGTATTTTACTCAGAACCGTATTCCGGACAAAGACATGATTTATTTACGCAATGCATATTTCAATAAAAATATAGATATATTGTAGAAGAATGCCAACCCCAACTGATATTACTGATATTACTGATATTACTGATAACGAAGAAATAAAGAAGTTACAGCAAGCATTCAATGATAAATTCAAGATAAACAACGGAAAAGTGTCCCTAACGGTTGTCCCCAAAACGGTTAGTCGCATAAACGATGGAGAGATAGGGATCGCGGATATCATGCTAAAGATAGAAGGCGACACTGGGATTAACTACAGTGATGGCGTAAATGAAATGTTGTATGGCTTATTCAAGAGTGCTGAACTATTTTCTAACAATCCGAACGTGAATAAACCAGAGGACGACGATGGTGAAAATAGGACAGTAACCCCTGAAGATTTATACCAAGAATTACAAAAGGCTTTCCCTAAGAGTAAAGAATACATTTACGATTTCAAACCAACCGTTTTTAGAACAGTGGATATCAATAATCCATTCAGTAAGGTTCAAAACGGGCAAGAATATCCAATAGGAGGAATCATTAAGCGTGTCGGTGATTTTAGTAAGGTATATGATGCAAAATCTGAAGGTGGTAACAAAAAGAAACAATCTACCAAAAATAAGAAAACAAAGAAAAAACGGTCTCAAAAACTGGGTCGTAAAACAAAAGGCAAGAAAAATACAGTTAACCATAAAAAAAATAAAGTAGTAAAAAACGGTAAAAAGAAATAAATATGTAGTATTGTAATACATATTTATGTCGTTGTTTGTGACTCCCCAGAACCAAAAACTAATGTGGAATATAATCCAAACCAATCCATTGGTTAATTCTTATTTTTCAGTGCAACGTGGCACTACGAAAGAAGAATGGTTCCGGTCTATTATCGAACGATTCTATATTCAATATAAAGATGTTCCATTGACTAATCCACAACTACACGAACTGAACAAAACTGCAATTAGTTTTATGATTCAATCTATTTATCAAATGAACGGAAATACCGTTCAAGGTCAGTCTTCCCCCACACAGCAACGACCACAACATTCCCCACCACAACAACAACAACAACAACAACAACAACAACAAATCCAAACACCACCAATTATAGAAAACACACGCGAACAAATATACAAGTCCGAATTTGAACGTAAAAAAGAGGAATACGATTCCATGGTGCGTAAAGAAGTGCCAAAACCGATTCAGTTTCAAGAATCTACTGACGACACACCGATTTCCGATATGGACGCGTTAATTAAGCAACATATGGATGATCGTGAAAAATCTATACAATCATTACAGCCTCAATTAAACCCACAACTTGTTGTATCACCCGAGAGTCAGCAAGAAACGAACAAGAAGATTGATCGTTTAACAAATTTAGTTGAAACACTACAACAAGAAATCGTATTATTAAAAACACAAATGAAGCAATTTGGCGAACCACAATCCAATGACAACAAGCCTCTTTCGTATTCGTCACTGTCTATTGTTGCAGAAGAAAAAGGCGATCAGAGTTCAGAGAATACAAATACAATTGTTAATAATCCCAACAATAAGGATAGTAGTGCGAATACCACTGATGAAATGAGTAAAAAATAATGTTGTAGGTATATACATAAGAGACTATGAACGTTATTTTTCGAACATTGGTATTTAGTGTCTTATTAACCACTGCGTTATATTTCTTGCCAAATAACTCTAATTTCCGAAAAGAATATATACTCCCGTTTATTGTCGCATTACTGACGAAATATGTTTTAGGAGACTGGGATGATGGATATATATGGAGTTATAGTGATATTTATTTTTGGGGGTCTGTTTTACTTGTTAGTTACATTACAGTTATAGGAATGAACGAATTGTTTTTATAGTGCTATTATATATATATTATATAATGAATTATCACCCTGACGCACCAAGAACACCTCCAAGAACACCTCCAAGAAATGAGGGAACAAACGACCCCTTTACACCTGTATCCGTCGCCTCGTCTTTTGTTCCAACTGAGGTTGATGATATGAGCCCAGACAGAATACAAGCGATTACCGAGCAAGCAATTAGACACGAAGAAAGTAGATTGTATAAGAAGGTGCTTATTACAGATATGATAATACTTAACCACTGGGGACAGGTTGTTGAAAATCCATATAAACTAGTACCATTTACACTTGCTGATAAAAGGTTACTTAGAGGCGGTTTATGGGACGACCATATTTACAATATGTACGGAGAGAACATAACCACACAACACCACGTTGAAACTTCCCATAATCAAGACATAGCTGCTATATTTAATGCAAACGCTGATTCTGATTCTGGTTCTGGTTCTGGTTCTGGTTCCGGACAAAATGCAAGGAAACGAAGACGATCAGGTGGAAAAAGAACACACAAAAAGAACAGTAAAAAGAACAACAGTAAAAACAATAAAAGGAGCAGTAAAAAGAACAATAGTAAAAAATAATATAATAACTTCATCCTATTTTACACTAATGAAGTTATTTGAGCATACATTGTTTATCAATTTAGCACATCGCACAGACCGCTTAGAACACGTTGAAAATGAATTAAAAAAGATGAATATCCAAGGAGAACGTATAGATGCCATAAAAAATAAAAATGGTGCACTGGGGTGTACTATGAGTCATATTAAATGTATTCAGACAGCAAAAGACCGTGATTATTCACACGTCTTCATTTGCGAAGATGATATCACATTTACAAAACCAGAAGTATTCAATAATTCAGTTTCCAAGTTTGAAAAAAGTAGCGATATTGACTGGGATGTTCTTATTATTGGAGGGAATAACCTTCCGCCCTACACAAAAGTATCAGAGTTCTGCATTCGTACATTTAATTGCCAAACCACAACTGGCTATGTAGTAAAAAAACGCATGTACGACATTTTCTTGAGAAATTTTAAAGAAAGTGCAGAAATGTTAATGAAAACAGGAGACGGAAAACTGTATTCCCTTGACATATATTGGAAAAGACTACAAAGTGGGTATTTTTGGTATATGCTTACTCCACCTACCGTAATACAGCGGGAAGATTATAGTGATATAGAGCAAAAACAAACCAAATACGATTGGCTCATGTTGGATTTGGATAAAAAATGGTTTATTCAACAGCAATTAGCTCAGCAAAAACAGCAAATTCAAAAAATACCTATGCTTCACAACAACAAGTAACGCGTGGTATCCTACTAATTCATAATGCGTAAAAATTTGGATAACACCGTTTTATTTTTCTCTTCATATTTCTTTGTTTCCAAAAGGGATTCATATTCCTTTTGTAATATTCGCTCTCTGTATTGATTATTCTGCTTTGCCAATAACTGTTCTGCTTGTTGTTTTTCTAATGGGTCCATTGGTTGACTATCACGAGCTCGCACATAATGGTCCATTGAATTATACTTAGGAACATTGTCGTAATCCTTTTCACTTACGGAAAAGATGGTTTGGTCTTTGTGAACTTTCCGTAAGTCATCGAATTTCAATTTACTAAACGGGTCACATTCCGCATACTGCCCACCATCTTCATCCTCATATAAAGAATCCGCGGCTGATTTGGAATGTAAAACTTGTATTCCATTGTAACGAGTTACTGCATTTTGATTGGTTCTTACGTTTTGTAATGCTTCCCCCATTGAGTTTTGATTCACATTTTTCTGTACTTCATAGGTAGGTTCATCACTTTTAAACCAATCATTTCTACTATCATCTACTTTTCTCACCATGTTTTCCTCGAACAATGAATTAAACTGCTTTCCAAACTGTGATTTACTCATATCCTGTAAATTCTTTGATACCTGTTTTGTAATTGACTTGTCTGTTTGATATAAGCTATCGACTTCATAGTCCTTATGTTTTACTTCTTGGTGTTCTTTTTGTTGCTGCTCATATATACGTACGACTACTTCAAATGCCTTTTTGAAGAACAAAAAATAGTCTGCGGATAATTTAGATTTATCAGGATGCGTCATCAACACCTGCTTCTTTGCTCTTTTTAAATCTTCTTCAGTTATAGTTGTCGATAGATGAAACAAATCCAGCACATCTCTCAATGAGTACATGTGGATATTTAGATTATGATTTTCCATTGTATACACATACAACATATTTTGTATATATATTTTCTACCAATGAATAATAAACTATCATCAATGGTATAAAAACATTTATATAACTAGTTATTATACAAATGCCGCGTGAAATCATTCGCTCTTTTGAAAACAGACAACATTTTTTAGACACCCTAAAAGAGAATCCGGGATTGATTATTATAAAGTTCGGGGCTGAATGGTGCGGACCGTGTAAACTAATAGAAGACCTTGTACACGAAAAGTTCTCTTCTTTACCCGAAAACGTACAACCGGTATTGATTGACGTAGATGATAGTATTGACGTTTATGCCTTTTTGAAAGCAAAAAAAATTGTCCCACATATTCCAACGCTGTTATGTTACGTGAAAGGCAACGACCATTATACGCCAGACGATGTAGTGTCTGGAGCAAATAATGTTCATGTAGGAGAATTTTTTGAAAGATGTATGGAATTACTCGACTAAGTATTTTATTTATTAAACGTGTAAGAGAGTATTTACCGTCGGTTCTATTTCAATATGTAATGAAGTAGGTGCGGGTAAGTCAGTATCCAATGGTTTCAAATGATTTAATATTGTTATCACGTTCAAATTGTTAATTTGTATATATTCACTTAAGTAACCACACTTGTCATAATTTTCCAACAATCTTTGTAGAACATCCAACCCATACCGTAAATAGTTCTTATGTATTATTTTGTAATTACATATGTAGTTATATAAATAATGATTATACCCCAACCATTCATACAAACAATCACAATATTTTGGGTCTTCTTTGATGGCGTCGTAGATAAAGGATGATATAGTTGTATTTTTTTTTTCTTGCATATTGGGTGTGTTCATATATTTTACATAATTTACAATGCTAAATCTTGATGGGGAAATTTTTCGTTTATATAACAATGGTAGTATTATGGTCCAACAATCATCGAATACTTCTAATGACATCATCTTGTTTACAAGGTACACGTGTAAATGAGGGTTGGGTTGAAGCATCGATTGAATAATACGGACATTATGAAGCAGATTTTGTTTGTTTGAAAAATCATCAAATACAACCACCATGGTTTGTTGGTCTGACTCTCCAATTTGGGTATTTATAAATTTGGGCACCATTTGCAATGAAGCATTTGACCTTGTCATTGTTTTATGGTCTACATTATTTTGATTCCATTTACCACCAATGGATATATAGAACGTAGTCCATTGTTGTTCATATAAACAACTCTCCAAATCACTATATTCAATAGTATGAATTCTACTTGACATAGCTATTACTGGTAAATAATAATGTATATAGTATATTATTATTTTGTATTGAGTGGGTTGTCGTAATACCTTTATTGAAATTGTTTCAATTTTATAGATGTGATATATTGGGTCTATAATGAACTTGCCCTTCTTTTCTTTTTCTTATTCAAACTTTTTTTACGTTTAACATTATATTTCGCTTTCTTGGATGATTTTTTGTGTTTTGTTCCTCCATTAATGGGTTTTTTCTCAATGAAATCTAATGAATCTTCATTTTTTACATCCATACTCTCGCTTTTTTTCGTAAACATAGGTTCTCCCATTTCGGATGATTCCTTGGATAGTTCAATCTCTTGAGACTCTTGTTGTATTTTCGGGTCTTCACTATTTTCTTCCTTTTCTTCCTTTTCATCTTTTTTTTCTTTATTTGTAGCGCCTATACCTACACCAAAACCTGCCAGAGCAGCACCAAAGGAAGAAATATAACTATTGTTGTTATCATTATTGTTGTCCTCAATCGGAGATTCGGGCGTATCTTGTTCTTGTTCTTGTTCTTGTTCTTGTTCTTGTTCTTGTTCTTGTTCTTGTTCTTGTTCTTGGTCTTGGTCTTGGTCTTGGTCTGCATATTCGGGCGGGAGTTCATCTGAGTTATCCACATTTTCACTCATAGCAGTCACGTACGCAAGAACACCTGCAGTTATTGTAACGAAAATATAATTAGCAATAGGAATATGATTATCTATATCCATTTACATTATAAGGATAGTTTTTTCTATTACTAAATCACCAATATAATTCTAATTTAGTATAGAATCATATAAAATCCAGCCTTATATATATACTATGGCATCACTATCAAAAAAAGAAATAGATAATTTGAATGCAATTACGCCTATTTATTCAAACCAAAAAAAAGAAACACCTCCTATTGCGACTGATATTATTGCTCCACCAACGATTGACACAAAGATTGACTCAACGAATAACATCTCTTATGGTATGACAACATTGTTAAATAAAGAAACGGGGATTGACTATGGAATGAAAGACTTGCCATTTGTGATGGTCTCTTATTACATTGAAAAAGATAGCTACAAACCTTTCTTATTATTCCACGTAGAAGAAACAAAAAGAGGCTATACTTTTCCTGAGATGGATGTGAATAAAGAAGAAATTTTTAACGATAATGACTTATCCAATACCGAAAATGAAAAGACATTCTTGGGCCAACTCTTGGAACAATTACTGGGAACTGGTGAAAAAAAAGAACATACACCCAGTGATGAAGAAAAACTCAAATCCGACACTGAGTCTGAATCTGAATCTGAATCTGAGTCTGAATCTGAATCTGAGTCTGAATCTGAATCTGAATCTGAGTCTGAATCTGATAACAATCGTCTTACAAATGAAATCTTGCAATCTTATATATCCCTTACTGACTTACCAGAAGGATTCTCAGAAACAAATTACAAAGGGTTTATTAAAGCAACCAACGCAGTGTATTTCTTTTTCGAGCATTATGAATTATATGAAAACAATAACCATTGGGCGACCATTGACGAATTGGTACATAAAAAACAAGTATATAATGGAACGGTTACAGAAAGCACAATAGAACTATTTACACAATTCCCTGATGCGACCACATTATTATCAAACAAAAAGAATATTGAAACACCCCAAGTATGTTACCTGGCAAACTACAATGAAGAGACACATTCTACGCAATACTTTACAGAGGATGCCGACCCACTGAGTATTGATTCATTTACCAAAACAGTAGACATACCATTCTTCGACAATGTTTATTTATTTACATCCAAACAAATAACAAACGCCAATGATACATCACAGAAAGCAAAACGCGCGGCAATTTTCATGAACAAAGCAGTTCTTGTTTTTGAAGATGAATTGACAACAGAAGACGTGGATGTATTAAGCAAATACAATATGATTTGCCACGAAAAAAAAGACAATAACTACATTATAATCCAAAAAGATACATTATTTCACTTATTGCCACTATAATCCCTAATTACACAGATACAATATATTTCATTCATTCAAGTATATTGTATTATCCATTATACAGAATATTCAAACAAGAACTGGTCTAATATAGCGGTTTCAATCTCATTTTTCATATTTTGTTCAACATGTAACTGGATTTCGTGTGATTCCGGCTTACGTTCATACAAATCTTCAAAATCCCGAATATAGCTATTTATTTTATCTATTTGTCTATTTGTGGATTCTAAATGTGCACGTAATGCTTCTTGTGCTTTATTATTCTCATGTTGTTTTTCTAACAATGCTTTTTCTTCACCTTGAATACGTTCATCTAATTGTTTTTGCATTACCTGCATTTTATCATTTTGCTTTCGAATAAACTCGTCTTTATTTTTGGCAGCCATTTGTTGTAATTCTTTACTCATTGCCTTTGCGTTTTCATTATCATTGCTCAACACATCATACCAATTATTACGAATTTCATTTACACTTACAATCGAATCACCAATAATATCCGGTTTTTTGATTTCTTTATTACCAAATACCTTCTGAAAATCATTTACAATCTTTTCAGGAATCATCGGACTGGTTTCCATCAAGCGGTCAAATTCTTGACGACATATTTTTAACATATGTCCCGCATCAATACGCTCATCCAATTTTTTAGCTAATTCAATGCGGATATTACGAGCGAATTTATCCCAAGAAATGCCAGCTACGCGATGTGCCTCATTAAGTTCTGATATTTTCAAATATTGTTGAATAGTAGTCAAAATACCGATCATAATATTAATGGTCCCAATTACCATAGGAGCATATACTTGCATATTAACTGGCAAACTGGTTTGTGCGAACGCAGCTGTTCCCGTAATGGTTGATAAAGTAATCGCTGGAATAGTAAACCACGCGTGTAATCTGGAGTATTTTTGATGCGCTTTTAAATTTAACCACTTATAACATTGGGCGATGTCACACCATTCAGCCAAAATATCTTCATTTTCCTTTGACCATTCCAAAAAAGGTGTTTGTTCTGATTCACCGTCGCCTTTATGGTTACCTTCACCATCTGAAAAATCTTTGCTAACACTACCTCGACGTGGTCTCTCAGTTCCTTCATTATCCATCGTTCCTTCTTTTGACATATTAGATGTGTTGTATATAATATGTCCAAATATTTTTTGAACGCATCTTAAATAATGATTTTTTTATTGAGAACTGACAAATAGCATTACACATTGTCGATACTATCTTTGGAACCATCTTATGAAATGACATCTGTATCATCTAATATTGCTGTGCTATTTGTACTTTTTTCGTCGTTGTCCTCGATTTGTTTAACAGGACCCACTACAGGCGTATTTACCGGGGTTTGAATAGGGGTATTTGTAGGTACATCTAATGCAACATCAAAGGGCATGTTATTACAGTCCCATTGATGCACGTTTTCAACTCCATTAAACTCTTTGTCATCATACGTAGACGACAATGTATCATCAACTTCTTCAATGTCATCAATCGTGTATGTAACCGTACATTGTAAATTGGCTTCCATATCATCATAGAATTCACTAAACTTCATGGACAATCGTTTCATTTGTTTCTTTTGGGAAATATGGAAAAATGCCAAGTAATCAATATACAAACGAATTTGCTGTAATAGAATATTAATTTCATACGTGAGGGTATTTATCAAATTCGAAATAGTGAACCCAACTTGGTGTTTCTCGTTATAGGAATCTCGTTCTCTGTATTTTTCTTGACACTTGTTATATAAGTTGTTCAATAAAAACAGAATATTGTTATGAATATCCCGTATGTCTTCCGGTTTGTACTGTTGAAATGGCTCTAATTCTTTGTATATAGGGAAACTCTTGGTTTCTGTCTCTTCAATGTCCAATTCTGCCTTATTTTTTGTGATAAACTCGACAATCAACTGATTCAACTTATAGTAATCACAATAAACACGGTTATTCAGTAATGCCCTAAACTTGTCTAAATGTTCCATTTCAAGTGTAAAAGTTTTGTATTGAAAAAAAAACGCATCTAAACAAAATAGCAACACTTTCTTATTATTTTTTTTTGAAAGGTCGTTATATACTTGCTTACACTCTTGTAATTTTTTATGTGCTGTTGTGCGAACCTCTGTAATATTCTTTTGTAGTTTTAACAACGATTGAAAATTGTGTTTTAATTTATTTATGTTCACAATATGCGTTTCATCCATGGTGTATATACATACCATATTATATTTTCAAACGCATTTGTTATGATTTGTAACACACCCTATATTTTTTTATGGTTTAGGGAAAAATTGATTTACATATAGTATAGTAAAAACTATAAATTATTAATGGAAAACCTCTTCAAATCGTGTATTTTGTGTCGTAAAACCCCCTTTAACTGTTTGTGTCGTCCAACTTTAACACGAACGCATGTTTCATTTCTTAGCATCCCCCTTAAACCAACAAAAGGTGATATTTTAAACCAATATAACCATTTTCAAAGTAGACGAAAAATGACAGGAACACAAAAAAAATAATTACGTATCAAAAAGGATAAACAAATACCATAGGGTATATATATAAAATGAGTAAAGCCATTCCAGAGAATTTTTATCCTATTATTCGCGACTTAATTAATGACTTAGACCATAGTTTCCCAGAATATAACACGTTGCTGGCTTTTTACAAACAAGAGAACTTTGAAGAAAAGTTCTTGCCTTCCGTGTTTGATTATTGTGTAAAATTCTTCCCCGAGCGATTCTTTGATATTTTGTATCAAAATGAAGATATTTTTTCTGACAATACGAACAGTCATTTTTTACCGCATATTGATTTCCAAATATTCTTCACTTGCGAAGACGTTTCTGAGAAAACGAAGCAAACCTTGTGGAAATATCTACAATTATTGTTGTTCAGTGTCATTGAGAACGTAGAAGACAAATCCTCTTTTGGGGACATTGGTAAGATGTTTGAAGGTATTGACGAAGGGGAGTTACAAAACAAGTTGTCCGAAACCATGCAAGGCATCAGCACTTTCTTTGAAAACATGGACACTAAGGAAGATGCAGGAGAATCTACTCAGGACGAAAAAAATGCGTCCCAAGAGAATACCGAAGGTGGTTCCATTCCTGGATTTTCAGGTGGAATGCCAAACTTAGGATCTATTCAAGACCATTTATCCCGATTGTTTAACGGTAAAATTGGAACATTAGCAAAGGAAATGGCGGATGAATTGGCGGGAGACTTCACCGATGTGTTTGATGAAGGAGACCAAGAAAGTGCTGGTGCAAATCCGACTAAGATTATTCAAAAGTTAATGAAGAACCCTACTAAAATAATGGATTTGATGAAAAAGGTAAGTACCAAATTAGAATCTAAAATGGCAAGTGGTGAGATTTCCAAGGATGAAATGATGCGCGAAGCACAAACTATGTTGAGTCAAATGAAAGAAATGGGAGGAGAACAAGGATTGAATGACATGTTGAAGCAAATGGCGTCCGGTATGGGTGGATTAGGAAAAAACATGAAGTTAGACATGAATGCAATTGACCGTTTGACCAAGCAAATGTCGCAGCGCGAAGGTCTATTAAAGCGTACTGAATTAAAGAAAAAACAAGCAGAAACACAAAAAGCCGAACAAGAGAAAGAATTACAAGAGCGCATCCGTATTCAAAAAGAATTGGCGTCCAAGTATTCGGTTGAAGAAACGTCGAAACTGAATGAATTGGTATTTAAATCTACTTCCGGAGACGTTCAAGAGCGTTCGTTTATTCACCCTGACCTATTAAAAGACATTCTTGACGAGGAAGAAAATGGCGGAGCTCGCAAAAAATCGGATTTAGAAAAAAAGCCCAAGAAATCCAAGAAGAATAAAAAGAAGAAGGCTGCAAAATAATATTATAATATAATAATATATAATGGATTGTAAAAAGAAGACAAAGGAAAGTTGTAAAACTTCAACCAAGTGTACCTATGCCACTGGAAAAGTTAGAAGCTACTGTAAAAAGAAGAACATGACCAAATCTTTATGTAAGAAAAAGAATGAAACCAAATGTAAACGCGTTCGTGGATGTAAATTTGCTTCGGGTACCAAACGCAAGTTTTGCCGTAAAAACGTTACCAAGAGACGCAAGAAAACTATGAAAGGCGGTGCTCCAAGTAATCCTATTCAAGAACAACTTAACAAACACGCACAGGTATTAGATAGCCATACCATTTCTATTGACGTCCATTCGGACAGAATTAACGGACTTGAAGACAGAATTAACGGACTTGCAGACAGAATTCGCGACAGTGAACATTAAATCAATAACAAACATTATATGAAACTAATGTATATAATGTTAGGAAAATACATCAACATACCTGTGTTCTTGGTAAGTTTAGCTATTGGAATTTTTGCAGTGTATATTTTAGAACCCGAAACCCGAAAAATATTCATTTACCCAAGCCCTGATAATGTAAAGAAAATGCAATACAAAGACAAAGTGGACGGGTGTTATGAATACGAACAAACTGAAATCAATTGCGCGGATGCTTCCGGTGAAATTAAGGAAATACCGGCACAGTATTAGCGTGTGATACAGGCATTGAATAATTACGATTATTTTTTATCACACCATATTCTATATGAACTTCAAAAAAACATTAAATAGTGATACGGGTAAAATATTAATATCAATCTTACTTGGTTTAGGGCTCGCCAGTTTATTTAGAGAAGCATGCCAAGGTGATAAATGTATCAATTTCGAAGGACCTATTTTGGAAGATGTTGAAAAAAAAGTATTTAAGCAAGGAAATAAATGCTATACTTACAAATCTCACCGTGTAGATTGCAATAAAGAAAAAAAAGCAGTTCCTTTTTCGGCTGAATCTTCTTTTGAACAATTTACATCGATTGCGTTTTAAAGCACCCCATAAAAAGTTTAGTCTATAATATAGTTTTTATGGAAACAACCATCACCCGTATTGCGGATCTTCCATTGTCAAATGACCCAAATAACAATAATAGATCTATGATAGAACAGCCGAATAATTACATGCCCATCAATGTACACCCCAATCCGTATGGGAACTCAAATAATCCTGATGTAATGTCCCAACCAATGAACCCACAAGAGGGTATGCAAAGCCAACTACAACAAGATGTCGAGATTCGTCCGCGACCCCCTCAAACACAATACATGAGTGAAGAACAAATGTTGGAATTACAATCTCTTTCTCATCAACAACTACCTTCTCGTGACATACCGATGAATCCATCACAAATCACACAAGACGAGCAAGCGAAACCAAATTATATTCAAAAGAAAGTACATTTTGACGATTATGTAAACGAACATTATGAATTCAGCAAAAAGGAATTCGAACACCACGAAAAAGAGAAAGACCAAGAACGATTTTGGGACACATTATTAGGGGAAGCCCAAGTGCCTCTTTTAATAGGTCTTATTTATTTCATTTTTCAAATGCCTATTATTAACCAGTATGTATTTAAAAACCTGTCTTTTCTATCCATTTACAATGCAGACGGGAATTTTAATTTTTATGGGTTGCTACTAAAAAGCATTATGTTTAGCATTGTCTATTATGTATGTATTCAATCGATACACTTTATGGCGACTCTGTAAATAGATGTTCTTCATAACATATATCTACAACAAATTACTTCAATAGTTTTTGAATACGACTCATTACGCCGTTACTGGGTTTCCTTGCCTTTGCGGATTTATTTGCTTTTTTTGCTTTCGGTTTCTTTTTCTCAGTCTTGTTCTCAGTCTTGTTCTCAGTCTTGTTCTCAGTCTTTTTAGACGGTGTTGTTTCTACACGGGATTCGTCTAACTGTAATGGCACATAACGCAAGAACCATCGTTCAAACTGCTTACTATTACGATTTGATTTCAATTCTTTGAATTTTTCTGCCTTTTCAGCACGCATGTCTTCCAATGTGGATTGTCTTCCAATGCATTCCATATTAAACCGGTTTAATACCCCTTTTTGGTTTAATCGGTTCTTTTCTTGCACGTCAAACAAGAATTGTGCCATACACAATAAACGGTCTGCCCCATATTCTCCTGCCTTCACATATAAAAAACTCAAGTAAAACGTTAATATCGTATCAATTGTAGCAATGTTTACTTTCGATTTTCCTACTGTAATGGTATTATAAGAGTGACACGCAATAGGTTCATAAATATAAGCCAATGTTTCTTTACCAACCATTACTTCTATCTTACGGGGGATTAATTCACCAACCGCTTCAATTTCGACTGTTTGAATATCTTCAAAACCAGAACGCTTTAGCTCTTCACTTAAAATAAGTGCTGTTCTATCAATCTCAATAGATAAGACATCAAAATCGGGCACTTTCTTTAACCGGTGTTGTACGTTTTTTGGCATATATTGCGAATAAATACTGGTAGCATATGCACCAAAGAAAACGACTCCCTGGTCTACTAAATTATTACGTATGATTTCATAGAGTGTATCCGAATTGTCTTTATTAGAGGATTCCATATTTCGTTGAAAATCGATTTCACTACATTTGGAACTTTTCAATGGATAAAATTTATTTAATAGCGTCAACCGTTTCAACACTTTTTCCCATCGGCTGACATCACCTTCCGGTCGCGATAATTCCAAATACATTGCCATACGTAAATAATTAGGTGGGGCATATAGGATACCTGCCCGCATAATTGCTTCCTTTTGTAATTTTGAAAACAAAGGAGTAATTATTTCGGTAATATCTGCGATTGGAATGTAATTCACAAATACTTTGAACGTGCCTTCGTGAACGCCTGACTTCGCTTCTACATCTTCATACCCAGCTTTGTAATAAATATCTGCTAATTCTTTAGCGTGTTCCAATGCGTTATTCGAAAAGAAGTCATAATCGGGTAGTTCCAACTCCGAGTCATAAAATTGAGCATAACTGGGTAGAATATTATTGATAGCTGTTCCTCCATAGCAAACCAGTTTTTTACTAATAATAAAGTTTTCCACGATTTCCAATATTTGTTTAATTTCATTACTGGATATAACACGACGTGAGCGAGTTTCTTCATTTTCATCTACGGCTTGACGTAAGACTGCTAATTCACATTCGTGAAAAGTCATTGACCGATCGCATACATCGGGTCTCTTATTTGAAGCACTATTCTTCTTTTTTGAAATTGACTTGTTTTTTGGCATATACCTATTTATATAATAGATATATAATTTACAGTGTTCTCTTTGTATAATAACTAATCGCGTGGGATAAAGGCACAAACGCACTTTTATGTTCATTAAAGAATGCTTCGTATTGTTCTAAATATTCATCGGCTTGATAGAATTGTAATGGTACAATCTGGATACCGTGGTCAACAAACAGCTCTTTCAATTCTGGATTGCTGGTTCGTTGCATAGTATTGGGAACAGCCATTCTGTACTTTTCAACATTGGTACAATAGTCGCATTCGTCCCCCTGTGTTAAATTCATAGATTGTTCGTTCAATACTTCGCTGTATTGATTAATGGAAAGTGTGGTTGTCCCGCTATTTATATTCACATAATCGGATACATCGTAGCACGTACGGTCTGACGCTTCACATACAGAATAATCCTTATAGTTTTTATCAATACGATTGTCTAATACCAATACAACTTTTCGCATGACATCCTTTATTTGGGTCTCGCCGGTCACTTGTTCACTATACAAATAATCTTTCAATACAAAGTCTACGGATTTACCGATTGCTTTGTAAATGCTTTTATCTTTGGATTTAACCCGCAAATGAATAAACAATGGGTCATTTGGATTAGGAGATTTTTGTGAGAAACCAGTAGAAATGGCAGCAGCAAATGCATCATCTAATAATAAAGTGTTATCTGTTTCTATCATTTCATAATCTTTGTCCAAGGTATAAGAGACCATTGGCTTGCTATCAATATATAATACTTCAAAGTCTAAGAAACGACACCCTCTTTCAATTACATTGCGAATGGCGTTACTATTTACATAGTTACCCGTCACAGCACAGTTGTATGAACCCTTAATAATGTATTGTTTTAATGATTCATTTGTGAAATTCTTTGACAAATTTGCAATGTTTATAGGAAGGCTACTTTTTAGTTTGTTTACTTCTCCCTCTTCGGTATTGCCAAATCCTGGAACTGAAAATCCTTCCTTTTTATCCCATACGCCATACAAAGCAATACGACGCTTTGCATCAATTTGAAAATGGACGTATAGCATTAATATGATAGCCAATATAAGTAAAATCCATTGATAATATTTCATTTACAATATTGTTAGAAATTATATTTTAACAACGAACAAATATAATGGTATTATATAACTTAATAGTAAATGGCAGGTGGATTACTAAATATTGTATCAGTTGGTAATAATAACGTAATTTTAACTGGAAACCCTACCAAAACCTTTTTTAATGTTACTTATAGCAAATATACGAATTTTGGATTACAAAAATTTCGAATAGATTACGATGGGCAGCGGGAATTACGATTGAATGAATCTTCTACCTTTAGTTTCAAAATGCCGCGCTACGCTGAATTGTTAATGGATACGTATATTGTGGTTACACTACCCGATATTTATAGTCCGATTCATCACCCTGTATTCGATAATACAGATGGGACAGCCGGTGAATGGGCTCCTTATGAATTTCGGTGGATTAATAATATTGGTGCAATGATGGTAGAAGAAGTCGAAATCACATCAGGTAATATGAGCCTACAGAAATACACTGGGAACTATATTGCGTCAGTAGTAGAGCGGGACTTTAGTGAAGACAAAAAGAACCTCTTCAATAAAATGACTGCAAATGTTCCTGAGTTCAATGACCCAGCCAATTCAAACAATCGTATTAATACGTATCCCAACGCAGTGTATACGTCGAATACTGCTGGGTCAGAACCTTCTATTCGTGGTCGTAACATCTATATTCCATTAGGCGCGTGGTTCACAATGAACCCTGGGTGTGCTCTTCCTTTAATTGCACTACAATATAATGAGGTTAAAATTAATGTAACGTTAAGACCTATTCGAGATTTGTTTCAAGTCCGTGATGTATTTGATTATCAAAACGATTTTCCATATGTAAAACCCGATTTCAATGAAGGACGGTTTCAAATGTATCGGTATCTACAAACACCTCCTGCATTTGATTTAACATCAACCAATTATACCAATCAAACCACCACGTGGAATGCAGACGTCCATTTGTTGTCAACTTATTGCTTTTTATCAAAAGAAGAAGCTACCAAGTTTGCACGCGAAGATCACGTCTATTTAATAAAAGACGTTCACGAATACAACTTTGAAAACATAACCGGAGCAAAGAAAATCAAAGTTGACTCAAGTGGTATGGTTGCCAGTTGGATGTTTTATTTTCAACGAAATGATGTTAATTTACGTAATGAATGGTTTAATTATACCAATTGGCCTTATCGCACATTACCACAGAATACTGAAATATACGATAATGATGATGAAGAAGGTAATTTTCCCAACGTTCATCCAAGTAATACTGTACGTTCGGGTTTCTCAGTTACAGGAAACTTTAACGTTCAAAACCGAAAACATATTTTAGAAACACTGGGTATTGTTTTAGATGGGGATTATCGCGAAAATCTGTTAACCCACGGCGTATATGATTACTTGGAAAAATGTACTCGCACCAAAGGTAATGCGAAAGAAGGGTTGTATTGCTATAACTTCTGTCTGAATTCTCATTTGTCCGATTACCAACCTTCTGGCGCGATTAACTTAAGTCGGTTTAAAACAATTGAATTGGAACTGAATACGTATGTACCACCGATTGATGAGATAAATTCCAGTTTTGATTTGATTTGTGATGTGGATGGTAACCCAGTTGGTGTTCGTAAAGCTAATTGGAGATTATATGATTATAATTACAACATGACCTTGATAGAAGAACGATATAACGTTATTTCATTTGTCGGGGGAGTTGCAGGTATGATGTATGCAAAGTAAAATACGGATATTGGACTCTATTTTATTATCATTATAATATAAGATACTCACTTATATTATGAACCCTTATGATAAAAATGATACAAAAAAATGGAAACTGAAGGGATTTAGAAAAGGAAACAAAGAGGCTACTGATTTCCAAGTTGAAAGCATGAAAAATAAAATCAAACAAGTTAAAAATCCTAAAAAGAAAATTATTAATATTCAAAATATTGAACCCTTAGTAGATGTATTAGATCCGTCTTCAAATGACGTTATCGTAGAAGACGTTGACAGTGATAGTGATAGTGACAGTGACAGTGACAGTGAAACCATCACACACGACTTCTTACAAGATGACACCAATACAGATACGTTGCGCGAAGGAATCGAAAGTACCCCTAACGCTAAATTAGGCGATGATATGTACACCAGTAAATCAGATAATATATATGAAGGAGGCGGAGATAATGGATGTTCTATGATTGGGAACGCATTGTCAGCGGGGTTTGACAAAATTTCTGAAACAATAGATGACCTTTTTTATAATTTTGCTTCTTTAATGGCAAGCACAAACCAAAAAAATAAACAAGAGGTCAAAGATACACACATTGTTAAGAAATACGTCTATTGGTTTTTTGCTGTACTTATTGGATTATTCGTTGTATTGAATTGGTTTTTGATTATGTTTTTTAAGGACACCGCTGGATTACCCACACCTATTCACGAAGATACGAATGCAGAAGAAAAACAGAAAATTAGAGAATTGAACAAAACATTAACCCCAGATTTCTATAACGGAGAACCTTCTTTTGCAAGAAAAGTCAAGGATAGTGATGGAACATTGAAGGGTTTTTACGGTTTGTTATACTGGTTCCTACGTTACCCATTTGCAGGTTCAGATACATTAATGTATGTTTCCACGAAATTACCTAATTACATTGAATCTTATTTACCTTTATCCATGTGGTATGTATTCTTGTTGGTAATATGTGTTGTGGGTGTTTATTATGTACCACGTTTTCTGGCAACGGTCGTATCCAAAAGTCTCCAAATGGACCCGTCTGACCCCTATTTATCAATCGTTCAAACTATGTTGTTTATTGCCTACTTTTTATCTTGTATAACATCCGCCTCTGACGAAGATGCTATGAAATTCTGGACCGATTTAAGTAATATTCACGTTATCGGTGGACCGATTATTGTTTTCTTAATACAAATTGCGTTATTATTGTATGTATTCTTAGTTGCCCCCATCATTTTCTGTTTGGTATTGTCTTGCTTTATTCTTTATTATTCCATTGCTCCTATTTTGAAAATGGACCCTCAAGGTCCCTTGGCATTCTACAGAAAAATTCTTTCTCATATTGAATTTGAGTATAATATGGTTAAGGAACCCTATAACAGTTTTGAGACTACATGTCCAAAACCATCCTTATTTGCGACCATCTCTTATTATTTACAAACTTTTTCATTTGCCACGTATAAGTACAGTCACATTATTGCATTTATTTTATTATTTGTTATTTCTATCATTGAATATTCTACATCTATCAAAACAAACCGTATTAAAGATACCATGATGATGATTGCCTTAGTTGCCATCGTTGGTGTGTTAGCTATGGTAAAACTACTCTATGATGAAACTGGATTCAATATCTTCTTACGCGATTATGACAAACAAAAATCAAACATTGTAATAACATACGACCAAAATTACAAAAAACATATGCAAGATAAGGTTAGTGAAGTTATTATATCTCAAACAAAAGAAGCATAAATAAGTATAAAGCATATAAATAATTACCTACTATAATTATTTATATGGGGAAGAAAAAAACCTACGACCATTTACCATTGGTGAGTATATGTACGCCAACCTTTAATAGACGTCCTTTTATTAACAATATTATTCAGTGCTACAAAAACCAAACATACCCACAAGTACGAATGGAATGGATTATTATCGACGATGGGAATGATAAAGTGAAAGATTTATTTCAAGCATCTGATATTCGCACACTACGTTATTTTGAGTATCCCGAAAAGATGCCACTCGGACAAAAGCGTAACATTATGCATAGCCACGCACGTGGGGATATTATTGTGTATATGGATGATGATGACTATTACCCACCTGAACGTGTAGAACACGCGGTTGACGTCCTCACTAAAAACCCAAATGCATTGTGTGCGGGTGCTAGTGAAATTTATGTTTATTTCAAAGGAATGGATAAAATGATACAATGTGGTCCGTATGGACCCAATCACGCTACCGCAGGAACTTTTGCTTTCAAAAAAGAATTATTAGAACAAACAAAATACGAAGACCACGCGGCAATTGCTGAAGAAAGGGCCTTTTTAAAGGATTATACAATTCCGTTCGTTCAATTAGATCCGATGAAAACCATTTTAGTTTTCTCACACGAACACAATACGTTTGATAAACGTAAAATGTTTGAGCAAAACCAGGACCCTCGTTTTTTCAAGGAATCAGGAAAGGTCGTTAATAACTTTATTCGTCAAAAACGCGAAAGACCTATCAAGCAATTTTTTATGGAAGATATTGATGATCTATTAAACCAATACGATTTTGGGAAACCTGAAATGAAGCCTGATGTATTAAAACAGATCAAAGAAATTGAGGCTAACCGGGCACAACAAATCGAAGAACTCAAGAAAAAGCAAATGGAAAATGGACCCATTATATTACAAAAAGATGGTCAAGACATCCAACTCAATAACGTTCAAGTTGTTGAAATCATAAAGACCCAACAAACTCAAATTAAAGACTTTATCCAAAACAAAGACCAAATGGAACGTTTTACCAAACTACTCCAAGAAAAGGTTGGTGAATTAATGACTACCATTAAAGATATCCGTAAGGAAAATAATGAATTGAAACAGCGGGTTACCTCATTAGAAACAAACACCAGTAATGTTTCTACACCCGAAAATGCGAATATTGAATTAATTAAAGAAGAAATCAAAAAGGATGTGTCGGAGGTTTCTAAGCAACAGTCACCCCCTACCGTTCCAAATGTTTCATCTACACTGCCAATCCAAGCAACCAATGGTGGTCCCACAAGCAAAACAATTCCTGTGGTAGTCTAAGATGTCCCGCATCTGATACCATCATAATGAACCAATAATTCATTATGATATACAACCTTCAAGTTTATCTAATTAACAGTCATACGACACTATTTTATTTGCGTTATCACTAAAACCATCGCGTTGTTTTGCTAATCGTTTTGAAAAACAGAACCATTTATCTCTTTCTTGCAATATTTTCCACACCTGGTCGTTTGCGTAAATCCAATGTTGCATAGTTGAATCTAATAATGGTAAAGTCACTTCATATAATTCAATTAGCTTGTCATAGTAGTGGTCGTTTACTAAATAACAGCTTGCAGTAGTACAATACAAGGTTTTTATTAAAAAGTCATACTTTGGGGAATATTCACAGTCGATTGTTTGGTTGTTATATGCTAAAAAACAAACATCAAACTCAATTTCATTTTTGAACAATTTATCTAACTCTTCTTTTACAACTTCTTTACTTTCTAACCACACTAAATCATCTTCACATATAAGCACATTTTTATATCCACGGTGTTTTGCCAGTTTCAATACTTCCAAATGTGATTTTGTACACCCTACGATTCCTTTTGGAGGGTCATAATAAAATCCTGAGAATCGTTCAGCGATCCAACCTATCTTTTCCATTTCTTGCATGAATTCCTCTTTACGATCACTGCGTTTATCAAGATTAATATAAAATATATGTTCTATACCGCTTACCATACTATGCTATTTAAGATAGTATTGTATTATAATATACGTTTGATTATATCTGGATACATTTACACGCATCAATCGCTTTTATCATCGATAGCATCATCCAAAATAGTATCATCCACTATTTCCTTCTTTTCATTTTTATCCAAATACCGATAGATTCGTCTTATTTCCAATTTGCTTATTTCATAATCTTCAAACCACTTTTCTATTTGTAATAACGTGTCGTTCTTGTATATGTTGGGAACATTCTTAAACATGCGCAGCTCTTCAAACATACATAATAAATCCTTTTTATCCACGGACAACGTTTCACATAAATTATACAAAAATAGCATATTATTGTATTCGGTTGAATATTTTGTTAATACTTTCGTAAAGCGGACTTCGTTTGGCTGATATTGATTCTTGTTTTCAGGGAATGCTTCGTGATAAATCTGATTGTTATGAAACGTTTTCATTAATGAACTCATCTCATTGAACTGCCATATCTGACTCTGAAATGTTATTCGGTCCACGTAATCCGCATAACAAACGTTGTCTAATAATTCCAAGTACAATGGCAATGCTTGTTCTTTTTCCTTGCTTTCCAACATATCAATTACATTCTCATGCCATAATAATGAAACAATTGTACGCTCCGTTTCGTTCATAATCAGTGAATGTGTATCAAACGAACAAGAATGGTTTAATAAATGATGGGTTATTTTCTTTGCATCTTCATTATATGATTTCTTCTCAAATAAACGTTCTAATTTATTCATCTTTTCGGGTTTCTTTATTGCGTAATCCATTACAAAGTCCAATTTACGCAAGTCTCCATCAATATATTGAATCGCGTTTTGTATAACAATTGGTTCAAATATACTGTAATTCGGCAATTTATGTTCCAGTAATTTGTGTAATTGAATCGGCGTTGGGGTTGGCAGCTCGAATACATTACATACATTCATCAATTCGCGGATTTTCTTATCTGTATTGTACCCACCTATACAGATAATCGGATTCATAGTTTTATTTTCCAGTTTCTGACGCTTTGTCTTTTTCTGTCGTATTAATTTTATCAACGCCATTATTCCTCCTTTGTCCCCGTTATTCATTCCGTCAATCTCGTCCATGACAATGACAATCCGCTTCTTTTTTCGTTCCATCATTTGTAATACGTTCTGAGAAGCAATGCGATCACACGTAATAGTATCTATTAATGATTTGTTACGCACATATCCCGCATCATAATGTATCACATCATAACCCAACTCTTTTAATAGTTGGGTGGCAAACGTTGTTTTCCCACTACCCGGACCTCCATAGATATATATTCCTTTCTTGTAATCCATATTGTTCTGTTTTTCATCGAAATCTAATAATAAATTTTTTATTTTTGTCGCAACTTCTATTCTATCAAAATAGTGTGAATAATTTTCCATGTAAGAATGCGAAAGAAATATTGAGTGTTACTTATTATTAGACAAGGTTTATTTATGTTGTTCTGAACGCAAATTATCTACCGAAGGAACTGAAATCAGCCGTTAATGGCATAAATCCGGCATTTTGTTTTGCTGGTAACAATCCATTTCTTGAAAAGTCAGTTGATACTGGCTTTCTGGTTTGCTGTTCGTTGTATTGTGTGCGCGTTCCTTGTGGGTATTGTTGTCTTTGAACGCTGGTTAATGGGGCTTGCTGACCGTTCATTTGTTGTTGTTGTGCTTGTTGTGCTTGTTGCTCTGGTGTTAATAGTTTCATAATACCACCACCTATTCCACTTGCTACATCTACTGTGCCCGATGCAATATCCCCCGCAATTCCGACAGTTCCTGAAGCGGTATCACGCAATAAATTATCTGCGGTCTTAATGGTAGTTGTCGCCAAATTACCCGTTGTATTTACTGCGTTATTAATGATATTCGGGTCACCACCTTTTCCCTGTTGTTTATCAGATTGAACCATTGACTGTCCGGAGGTTCCCAATGTTCCTGAACCACCTTGTCCACCACAGTTCGTACATTGCATTTTGCTTGGAACCTTCGGACAAGCAGGACAAGCAGGGCATACTGGAGGCACTACTTGGGTTTTCAACAAGTAATTGGAACCGTATTCACTTGTTTCTTCACCAGTTGCACCTGTTTCACCCGAAGCTAACATACTGGTTCTTGCACCTAAGATAGCACTTAACAATTGAGATGTGCGAGTATCTTCTGCTGCGGTTCTTGCGGCCTCTGCCCGCTCTTCTGCACGTTGTGCATCTGCCGCATCGTTCCTTTCTGCTACTTGCGAAGCAGTAGTCGTGGTTGTCGTATCCGAATTACTAATCAACTGGGTAAGGGTAATTGGACTGCTTCCCTTGATACCTTCAATATCCAACAAGTAGGTCTTACTATGGGTCAAGTCAGAGTCGGTTGCGCTCGACCTTCTCAATAAGGTAATGACGCTGGCGGTTCCGTGTGCCAAATAGAATACCAGTTGTTGTCCTTGATAATCTAATACACAATCCATTGGAAGAGTGGTTCCAGCATCATCTACACTTGCTGATTCATAAATAGTCATATCTTCTACGCTTCCGGATGGAATGGATTCCAATAAACCAGTGCTACTGCGAGGTAAAATGTCAAAGTTCGTATCACTTTGTTGAACGATCAAATCTGCGGTTTTGAAATCAAAAAATACATATTCGCTCAATTGTAATACTTTCCGCACATCTGTATATTCATCCACAGATACCAAACTCTTATCATTTGAACTATCTAATGCTACATAGGTGGTAAACGAGGTTCCATCAGTATCGGATAAGTTTGAAATGTTTCCAGAATCAGTTGTATATAAAGTAGTTCCGATATAGGTAAATGTGTTCTGAACCTCATAATCACTATCTAAAACAGTCAAGTAAGTGTTTTGCTCCCACGCTACGTAAATAACATATTGGATTGCCGTATCTTCATCATCTGGTGCAGTGGTATAAAGTTTGCTCGTGTAAGAATCATCTAAATCTTCCGATGAAGTATCGTCATCTACGGTTGGGATTAGAGTTGGGTTTGATTCAATTACCGGATTTACACGGGTAAATGATACAGTACCTTCGTCATCATCTTCATATGTATCATCAGTGGTCGTGCTCATTTCCGTATACATAGCTCCGCTACGGGTCATAATTTTCAATTCAGATGGAATAGGAAAATCAGTTTCAGTATAAACAGTACTATCACCACTGTATTCTCCGCTTGAATCGTATTTGTAAATAGACGTATACGTTGTTTCATCGTCTGTAGTTGTTGCGGTATCGGCATATTCCGTTTCATTCACAACTTCAATTATGTTTCCATTGTTGGGGTCATAAAAAATATTTGTTCCTAACTCTAATAATTCAGTGACACCACCATCATATGCATCCATTGTTACAGTAGCAGTACCTGGGGTTCCAGTACCAAACCCTTCAAATGTATTTTTTCTGTAACATAAGAACATCATTATGACTAAAAGTACCAGCAATATGATAAATATAGTTAATGGTGTTATCTTGAACTTGGGAAATTTGAATCCAAACATCTATATAACATATTGTTATACATTTTTCGCTCCAGTTGTAATAAAATTGATTTACACAATGATATATTTATTATGTATAAAATGACCACCTTACAACGATTTCATTTTACAGACCATCCCAAATACGAAATATGTATTGATGAGGCTGGACGCGGCTGTCTATTTGGTAAAGTCCACATTGCGTGTGTTATTTTACCACGCAAAGAAGAAGATTTCCCCGCTGAAAACATTAAAGATAGTAAAAAATTCTCTTCCAAGAAAAAGCTAAATGATGTTGCTAATGTAATTAAAGAAAATGCATTGTATTGGAACGTCGTTTCAATGGATGAAACAGTCATCGACCAAGTAAATATACTGAAAGCAGTTATGCGAGGCATGCATCAATGCCTTCATAATGCAATTGACTTCATTAAAATACACGACCCCACTGTTTCGTTTAGTGATATATGTGCATTAATTGATGGCAATTACTTTCAACCTTATTGCCACATAGATAATGAAAGTAATGCATTGGTTCCCATTGAATATTATACCTTTGAAAAGGGTGATGGGAGGTATATTGGTATTGCATCCGCCGGTATATTAGCAAAAACCAGTCGCGATGCATATGTATTAGAAGAATGTGCTAAATACCCTTTGCTCATTGAACGTTACAAATTGGACACCAACTATGGGTATGGTACTAAACACCACTTAGAAGGATTAAAAACACACGGAATGTCTCCTTGGCACCGTAAGACTTATGGTTTATGTAAAACATTGAATGTTAACTGGGATTCCAGCTCGTCATAAGGAATAGCTATAAATTTTGTTTCATTGTCCATTATACTATACCCAATGTATATTTTTTTTGAGCTTTCGTCATATACCACGCCATTTGAATACTCGATATGTTTTCCTTCGAAACAAAAGGGCTCACTATATTTATACAAATCTCCATTTGCATTCAGAACTACCCAACAATGGTAATAATGTCGCTTTGTCTCATAGCTCACCAGATGTGTTAAAAACCATACATTGTTGTTTATCCATATTCCGTGTGACGACCCACGTAACTTTTTGAACAACCACGGGGTCTCTTGTGTCCTCATAGAAACATATTTTCCATTTTCAACGATCCCTTCATCCATATTATCAAACTTGTATATCGTTCTCAGAACGTTTGCCTTATCCATATAAGAGACCCAATTTTTTTCCACGTCCATCATATTTTCTTCTTTGTCTATTATTTCACCTGACTTATGCCGCCCATTTTCGTGGATACACCCCATCTCTACCTTTATGTTTTGGTAACTTATCCCCTTGTTTCCACTGTATAAAAGGTCTCCGTTTCTATTGTATAATAGTCTGACGTCTTCTAACCCAATATATAATTTATCTTCCCCGGGTATACCTTCGAATATTTCTTGATGTATTATCTTCTTGGTAGTTTTATCCCAGACAAACCACTTATTTATACTCGTAATATGCTTTTGATTATGATAGTTTCCATTTTCATCTATGTAATAATTGACACATCGTATAACCAATCCAATGCGGTCTCCAAATGTTACTAAGCTGGGGGTTGATGTTTTGAAACCAGCTTCCAACGATAACTTTACAATTTCTACTGCGTTTTCCCACAAAGACGTCCACTCATCATTTTGTTTATAAGAACACAGTTTTTTACTATAAAACTTGTAATTTTCCAAACTATTTTGCTTTGTTCCATCATCGACATAATGTGTGTTCCATACTTGTAAGAATGAATCATTCATATCTTCTTTAAACGGGTTAAAATAATAACTAATAATACACCACTCATAATGTAATTTGTACTCGTATACGTCTTTTTCGAAAAACAAATGGTCTGTATGGTTATAATGGTCTCTTGAATGTTGTGCTATCTTATAATACCAATATGCAATCTTATTCTTTCCTTGTAAACGATAATGTTTGACAATTCGATATAAGTTTTCAATACGTTCAGGAAAATATTGATATCCTTCCATCCAATAATGAATGGCCTGTTCCATTTTTCCCAATGCTTCATATGCTTTTCCAATGGAATAATAAGACTGCCATACCTCTTCTTTCCACCCACCTATTTCAATTCGCTTCATATATGTGTCTATTGCCCCTTGATACTGTCCGACATCTAAGTAACTATTCGCCAAATAAAAAGTATAACGGTCATTGTTCGGATTATCTATTAACCCTTGCTTTAATAACTGAATATCCCGCATGAACTTGTTTTCTTTGGACCCACCATCACCTATATCGTGAATAAAAAAGATGTCTTTTTGAATACTTCCATATTGTGTATCATCCGGACACTGCATATACTCGTGTGTTACACCCCAGTATGAGAATTCGTTGCGGTTTTTAATCATGCGAACGTTTTTGTAATAAAATCCATCATTCCCTTGTAATATGTAGTATGCATCGTTCTTTAGTTGTGATTTCCAATAAGAAACATCTTTTATTTCAATCTCCAATTTCATATCCGCATCTACCAGTAATATATAATCTATATCATTCCTACTTTTACACATATCCAATGCCTTATTACGACTGTAAGCAAAATCACGAAACGGATGTTCTTCTATAACACCATCCATAATGCCATTTTTCTTGCAAAAATCGTGAATGACTTGTATGGTATTATCCGTACTTCCTGTATCACAAATACAATAAGTGTCAATCAGTGGTAACACACTTTCCAATAGCCGACAAATAATCTTCTCTTCATTCTTCACAATCATATTTAAGCATATGCGCGGTTCTCTGTTATACATGTATGGGTCCCTATTCATAGATTATTGATATGGTCGTATATCATCTACCATGCTAAAAATGTTTATTATGTTTCTTTGAAAACCTTTTTTCTGTATATAATATAAGTTACCAAAAATGTCATTTACCCGATTCCATGATGATCCTTACCGTATTCAAAAACAATTAGAAGAATCAGCTCATACAGGACGTTACCAATTAGATACTCCCGGACAAGGAATTAATTTACCTTTTATGGAAGACCCACATATTCGCCTTCAAAAATGGGGTTCTAATTTACGG
>JGI24916J38487_100586_pt1 | contig 38571 bp, 43 predicted proteins | sample LinPfosmplate4_FD_38487 | JGI IMG/M metagenome (IMG submission 38487) | reverse complement strand
TGCAGGTCGACTCTAGAGGATCCCACCTTAGCCAGGGAAGATACGCGGTAAATGAAAGTACAAGGTTCAACGTTGTATGTAGACATCTTATACAGTTGTATATACACAATTCTTTATATTCGGATATGAAATTTAGGTTTTGTGCGACCATCATAAGCATTTACAAGTCCAGATGAGAGCATCTTTTCGTTTACCGACGTTGTATCTCCTTTATACCTATATACAGTAACCAGAGTTCGTCCATATTTATCATTCTTATCACATTTTATCCAAACCAATCCATTTACCTTACTCTTACACAAAAACGGATTCCATCGTTCAAAGGGTGCACGATCATCAAATCCACACTCTTGTTTGAATACGTCGCGCGCGAGTTTCGCCGTGTATATATGGTCATTTCGACGTGACGTGGATAGTACAGGTTTCATCTCTGGTGAGTCATAACCGAGTGTGCGAAAAGTAAACTTAAGCACGCGCCCATGTTTGATGATAGCGGCTCGAAACGTGTCTCCGTCGTAAACACTTGTAATTTTTGCATACCCTTCGTACCTATTCAAACTGAAAACAGGAAGCGAATCGTCAATTCCCGACAATACCCGTTTTGAGAAACATGAAAACATGTTCGTATATTGTTTAAAGATATTATTCTCTTTATATAGTATACGAAGATGTTATGCATTTGTCATACTCCGCAGGATTATTATAAACAGCGGTTAGCTAAGACACGTGAAAACGTGCTCAATCACATTTACAAAAATACATCTACACCGACAAAACCAAAAATACCGGATAATACAAGACTTCGTCTACGCTTTAAAGAAGCGGTACAAGAAGCCCATGAAATATGTAATGAAGATAAAACATCTAACGCGTGTTATCTCGCGTGGGATGAGGTTGATGAGTTGGAAGATTCTATGCTACGTCTATATCCTGATATAAAGTAATTTCTGGCGGTTCTTCTTCGTACGTGTAGTACATCATCGATACCCCGTATAATTCCATGAGGTCTTTATTGACATTTTCATTGATCTGTCGTTTCCAATTTTTTACAGTCGTATGAAAATACTCGAGACCGTCATCGGAGAATGCACATATACGCATGAAAGGTGTGGAACGAAGATTTCTCATGTACACGTTAACGGATGCGGGTAAAGGTAGTGCAAAATCATAAGAGGATTGTAGAATGTCGATTACATAATACCCATGTGAATCGCATATGATATTAACCTGCATTTCCGGAAACCCCTTTATATACGCTTCAAAATCTGAATTACTGGGAAGTGTAGCGAAAATAGGTGTACTCTGACATGTGACATCTTCATTATACCCTATTCCTGGGTGTGTATGATACGAAATTTCAGAGTACCACACTTTTGTAATGTCGTCAGTGTCGACACAGTTCCGTTTTTCAGACGTCACTTTACTTGGTTTACTGAATAAACCATCGCCCATGTATTTCACGTTTCCAGCATATTCCCATTGTTTAACTGAAGATAATTTACTAACTTCTTTTAAATCCTGGACAACTCGCCGAGATAATTTCACACGCGTCCTTTTTATAGCCATAGATGGCGTCACGACCTTAAACTTCATACACTACCTTTGATATATTATACAACTATTTTTAAATATTACCGTTTTTTCCTCGTTTTTTTCTTTGTCGCCACACCCATCGTCATCGTAAGTTTCGGTGGTGTTTTTATATTCTTTTTAGTGACACGTTTACCGGTTACATTTGAAAACAATGTGGGGTTATTTAAGAATGATACACGACCGGCTATATTGATATTTTGACCACCAAATGTTCGTATATTCACAGTTTCGTTTAACAGCGCCGGAATTGCTTGTGCGAAATCTAGGTGAAATGTTGTACACACACCACGGGTATTATTAGCCTGTAAATTGGGACCAGTATAATATCTCGCAACGGTGTTATCAAATACATTTCCAAAGAACTTTTTCATATTTGGTAATATACGGTTTCGTAATATACTACCGAACCCATTTCTATTCATCGCACTTCGTCCATGTGGATCAAACACCCATATACGCGGTTCCGGATTACCAGTATCCATTAGGACATTAATCGCATGACCCATATTCGGATTGTTCCGTTTGGTAACGCTGATTAGAAAATAATGAATACTTCCTGATGACGCGTTGAGAGTGGGAACCGTTGTTCCGTTATTCTTGAATTGTATTTTAGGCTTCATATTTAACAACTGTTCGGATGTATTCACAACAATACCTTCATTTATACTATCGTCATATTCTAAAAACCTTACATGTATTCTCTTACCCTTATAAAGAACGCTGTCTAGACGCGATCTCAATTCGTCGAGATACCTAATATACCCTGGTCTCGTGCAAGACATACCCAAATTTTGTGGTAATTTGGGTATTGATCTTACAACCTTGGAAGTTTTTACAACTTTCATTGGTCCTGGGCTAAAGTTGATATTTGTAGACCTATTGGGTTTGTTACGCTTTCGTGTCCCCTGTGACATCATAATTTATACCCAGAAATTATCTCGTTTTGGTAATTTTCAACTGAGTAGAACGCCCCTTCACGTTCTTGGGGTCGATCTTGTTCCCATTTCGTTTAGGATTAAATGATTTCTTGTGTTCAGCCCAATATTCTGGGGCACCGACTTTGAAATTTTTATGCATTTTCGCTTTGTACCAAAAAACACAGTCCTCTATTCTATTCGATTTAGACGTGTTATCTAGTACTAAACATTCGTAATTTTCAGTACACGAATCCATTACCTTATTGAACATATCAAACGTGGGGAAGATCCCGAAAAACGATTTATATAATTTTTCGCGGTTTTGAATGATGTTTTCCCTGAGAATAAACACATAGTCAACGTTTGCGCGAAGAGCTGGTGGTAAATCCATGCAATACTGCATCGTAAGCATGAAAAAGATCTTCCAGTGACGACCATTCATGAAACATTGACGAATACACGTGTCACGCATAAATTTATTGTCATACATACAATCATCTAAAAGCAAAAATGCACCACAGTTCGTTTTACCCGCACCTACTAGTCTCCTCTGACGATCCATAACACGTTCTATAGCTTCCCTGTCATAATCACCGTAGATGAATAGATCTGGAATATATTGCTGATAATAATGATTACCTTCCTCAGTCGCTGACAGCACGATCCCTGCTGGTAAATGTTTTTTATGCCACAGGATGTCGGTCACGAGTGTGGACTTACCTGTATTACGTTTACCGATAAACACGAGGACTTTGTCATCAGCCATTGTCGCGGGATTAAATTTTCTTAACCGCAAATCCATCTATAATACCGCCCCGTTTTATTTCATAAAATTTTACTCACGTGTAATAAGAATGGCAGGTCGTGTGCAACTTGCTGTCACGGGTATCCAGGATCAATGGCTTACTGGGGAACCGCAGTTCTCATATTTCGTAACATTGTTCAAGAGACATACACGCTTCTCTACAGAGTCGGTAGAAATGCCATTCACTGGTGATAATTCGTTTGGGAGTTCTGTAGAATGTCGGATACCAACTAACATCGGTGATCTCATACGGGGAATGATCTTGAAAGTTAAACTTGGAAACCTCACCCCTCATGAAACAGAGAGTGTTCCATCACATAGGTATTATTACAATATACCAGTGGGTAAGAGTATCATAAAGTATGCAGATTTGGTAATAGGTGGACAAATTATCGAGAGACTTACCGGAGACTATATTTATATGTATGATCAGTTACATAGTAACAAGGACGACGCGAGTTCGGGTGGGTCACTCTATTTCATGAATGGCCACAATGAGACGTTGTCAGTCTCCGATAGTTATAATACGTTCTACGTCAATCTCCCCTTTTATTTCCATAGGAACCCGAGTTTAGCGGTTCCTGTATGTGCACTCACGAAGCAACTCGTAGAAGTTCGCATAACATTCAGAGATATAGATGATGATGTATCGTTTAAATACACGATACCATCGAATGGGCTTGTGACGAGAGAGAAAACAACCGAAGGTTCTATTAAGAGTGCCTCCCTCATAACCGATTTCTACTTCATCACAGAGGATGAAAAAAACTTTTTACTCACGCGTCCGATGGAATACGTAATTACCCAATTACAAAAATCGACCATACAATTCAAACAAGGGGAACTCAAAAAATCTGTGTTGTTGAAATTCACAAACCCAGTCAAAGAACTTATGTTTCTCGCGAAGGAAGAGACTGGAAACAACTTCAACGCAGAAGACCGTCTACTTAACACCTCAGCATCTGATCAGTCATTTTCGAGTGTTTTGAAAGGATTTACCATAGGTTCATCTACAAACACGAAACGATCAGATCACAGAACGATTAAGAATATAGACTTTCAGTGTAACGGCGCGACTGTCTTCGATCACAGTGGTCAGTACCTCGCATATCAACAGGCACTTCGTCATCATACCGGATGCCCAGATCCCGCGTATGAATTCTATACGTATTCGTTCGCACTTAACCCGGAGTTATATTATCCCACGGGACAGTTGAATATGAGTCGCATTATTCATAAAAAACTGGATATAGAACTTGATGCTATACCGACTGCTACATCGGGAGGGACCGTAGCTGATAAAACACGTAATATCAATGTAGGTGTGTACGCACGTAGTTATAATGTATTACACATTGAAAGCGGTTTAGCTGGTTTAAAATTTTAACATCTAATAATAGAAATGGCGGGTCGGGTCCAGCTCGCCACAACGGGTACCCAGGATGTTTTTTTTACAGAAAATCCTGAGTATACGCATTTCATAAAACAATTCAGGAAGCATTCAAATTTTGCGATGTACGATGTAAAACATGATGTAAGGGGTGAAATCGCATACGGGAGTACAATAAAATGTACGATACCAGCTGGCTCGGGTGACTTGTTGAAAGGTGTACGAGTGCACGTGGATCTACCAGCTTTAAATGCGTCTCAGGGATACAATGAATCTATCGGACATACGATCATCGATCACGTAGATTTAGTTATCGGTGGACAGCTCATACAACGCATTCCACGTGATTGGTTACAGATATACACTGAGCATTATATAACACAGACAAAACAAGGTTCATTGTCGAAACTTATAGGCAAGTATCCCGGTGAAGATTCGGGAATTGCGGTCAGTGCAGGACCACCTATTATAAACGATTATTTAGGAAAGGCGACAACACCTACAAAGTATATAGTTGATATTCCGTTCTATTTTCACAAAAACCCGGAATTGGCCATACCATTGTGCGCATTGACAAGACAAGAATGTGAAATTGAAATTAAATTGGGTGAGAGTGTAGACTCCCTCCAATACGGTCATTTTGCTTTTACCGAAACGTACGATACTAGATCGGATTTTACGATTACAGTAGCAGCCGTTGATGGTTTCAATAAATATCATATTGACGACGTCGACAGACCTACACTCATACTGAATCGAGGAAGTACTTATACGTTCACTATAGCTAATAATACGAACACTAATCATCCATTCAAATTTTCTACTTATAAAGATGGTCGCACTAGTGAGGGAGTACCACTGCCTGAATACACAGCGGGAATTACATCTGTCATCGACAACGATGATGGGAATGATGTATATACGTTCGTTGTACCAGAGGATGATACGGATTTACAAGGACGTAGCAGTCCAAGTGTCTTATATTATTACTGTGGACAACATGCCGGGATGGGAGGTCAGATTTACTTCGGTAATAGTAACCCATTAGATAAATCTACTCTTAAAATTGATGATATATCCATACATACGGAACTTGTGCAATTGGACGAACCTGAACGAATTAAACTTCAGACGGTTAAACATGATTATATTATCACACAATTGCAACGAAATACGTTTCAAATTCCGGTGTCAATTGCAGAAGGACGTGACGAAGAAAACTTTCGTCTTAGTTTTACAAACCCGGTCAAGGAACTCTACTTCGTCATAGCGAGAAAGAGTACACCCTCTAGATCATTTCATCCATTCGACTACGATCACCCTGATCAAATATACCCTCCTCCAGGGGAACCCGATGTACGGTATACGAATTATGAAAATCTTATAAGCTTGGAAATGACACTCGATAACGAAGTTATCCTCGACAAAATCACTGGGAATGTCGTAAATATGCGTGCCGTACAGAGTGGCATTCATCACTCGAGAACACAATTGTTCAGAAGGTTTTACTCGTACAGTTTCGCACTCGAACCTGAACGTTGGTATCCGACCGGTCAGAAAAATTTCAGTATGATCAAAGACCAAAATGTAAAGATGACTTTGAACAATAACACACTTAATGAAAGAGAACTTAGAGTTTACGCACTCAGTAACAATATACTAAGAATACAAGATGGAATTGGACGACTTGTCTTCCCAAATGGCTCAATCGGCGATTGAGATTATTACACCTGTATTGGAAAGTGCGGTAGTGCTTTCAGGACATTACGCCAGGGCGTGTGGTCGCGACACAATCATGGCAAAAGACATGGAATATTGCATGAAATACTGCGCCATGCACACAGTAGGTGAGAAAATTGGGACATACTTCCCCGAAATTTACGACGATGCGAGCTCTAGTGAAAGTGATATGGAGATTGACGAGGAAGTGGATGAAAGTTTATTCGAACCATACTCAGGTGAAGATGAAACGTTCTTGAAGATAAACGATGCATATGACGCATGGGATGGGTGGAATCCGACCAATCCGTCAGAAACAATGATAAAAAATGCAATTGATAGTAATGGAAACATGCCCTGACTTGGAAGGGTGGACAGATTCTGAATACAAAGAATTTGAGTGTGATGACGAAATTGATGGAGATGATGATCAGGAGGATGGCGTTGTCAGGGGGTATAGTACTGATAAATACAAGAAAATCTTATTTATCGAAGAGTTGTTACCAGAATAAAATCTCTATATAATATAAAAATGTCCGCCGAAGTCGCTACCGATACACTCATCGCGATCTCCCGTGAGCTCGAAACACAATCCCTCAACTCCGTTGTCGCGGGCTTCTCCTTCGCCGCTGCCCTGTCCTGGATGGATCTTGTCAGGTGGTCCATCCATCAGGTCGTCAAGGTCCAGAAGAACGGTGGTATGAACTACGCTCTCACAGCGCTTTTCACCACCCTTCTCTCCGTGATCGTATACATGGTGATTTCTCGCGTCTCGAAGCGTGTCAAGAAGCCCGTGGCTCCCACATACGCTATCACTCGCTAAATCTTCGTGGTCTCGTGAATATTAAGAAAAATACACCTGTCACGACTATCATAAATATATAGATAAACGCGTTCCACCTATTCGGATCCTCAAACTCCGGTATGCGCATAGGTGTGGGAAGCGAAAAATCTTTTTTCACGTTCGGGATGGTTTTTAACTTGTCCGTCGTACACGTTACATTTAGCTTTAAAATATGATTGGCATTCCTAAAATCATATGGAATTAACCTGTTATTACTACTGTAAAAGAATTGTATACGTAACTTGGTTATGTTTTGTGAACCAGTGTCGAAATTATGTTCGACAATGTCATCCTGTCCAGAGTAATTAATGACATCGCCGCACATCAATATACGACCAGTGTAAAAAGGTGTATCCGAATATATCGTCTTATTTAATTCCTCTGCACCACTACTGATTTTTATGATAAGAGCGTCGGGTCCCTGTAAATTAATACTACCCGTGATCAAAAGACCGGAAACCCCCCCTGTAGCTGTTGTATTTGATTTCACGTTATCCGGTGGCAACCCGATAATATCATGCGGGGTTGTATACCCACCCGTGGCGGATGTATAACCATTCGTACCGTCATAAAACTTAAACGAAAATTCACTACCTGAAGCGGCCGATGATAGAGACTCTATAGATATTTCATTCTTATCCTTGTTATACGTAAATTTTATGGGAGAACTTGTATAATTACCACCCAGTGCATTATTAATTTTCGTCTGTAATTCAGTCGCTAGTGTTCTTCCATTGTAATTACCAGGTGTTAACGTAACAGGTACCACCAATTCCGGTGAAGTATGAACGACAAAATCAAACGTTTTGTTACGATCATTGATCAATAATTGACTCGCGTGAATTCGAGCAGATGCGATGGAAATTTTATTAACATCGTAAATAGGGTTTTTAAGTTCTATCACGTAATCACCAGGATTCGTATATATAGTAGGGTCGCGTTCACCACTATCTATATCTAACGTGTATACGCTCATTAAAATATATGGATAATATTTTAATGGGTGTTGTTACTCGACTATTTATTACATCATGTGCTGAGCGACTGGGTTGTTCTGGAGCTGCCTCTTCGCAACCCCTAAACTCTCATTCGTCGCATAAGGGTTAGAATTACCCTTGTAAGCATTGAACTTGTAGTACTTATTGTTATTGTATTGCTGTGTCCAACCACCACTCACGGGTCCGTAACGACCATCTACTCGCGTCGTGTCTGCACGTACAACGGTTGGCATACCACCCTGGTTTAGGGCACCCGCGCGAACGTTCATACGACCTGCGTTACCCATACGATTCGCCTTACCACGGCGATCGTCGGGGCGGAAGCCATAACGATTTAATTCTTCGACCGTGTGTGCGGTACCGTACGTTCGCGCCTCACCTATCTGCACACCTGGAGACGCGAGGTATCCGTGAGAAAATGTAGAAACACCTGGAGCAATCTGGTTATTGTACCTGTATTGTTCAACATTACCATCCTTCTTATTCCGTGTAGGATCCTGAGCCATCTTCATACCAGCTACGACACTTTTAGCACCCGAAAACCCGAGACCGTCATCACGCGAACCAGTCTGCGACCTATTCGTTAAGCGCTTACCGTTTACATGTTCACCCCGAACAACGTGACCATCAAAACCCTGCGACCTACCACCGGCGACGGGTCTGCGTTCGGGTAAGAATGCAGTCTTTTCTGGTCGGTTGTGAGCGATATCACCCATCTTCCCGCGACGTCCACCGAATACGTCATGCGCTGGTCCACTTCGACCGGGTAAAGTTGTGAGACGGTGGGCGCCTACATTCTCGGGGTTGACACGCACGAGCTGCTGAAAACCACCAGCAGCAGGTACTTCGGGACCGACGGCGATACCAGGACCTATGAGCTGCTTTTCGATAGGAGACATGTTATTCATGCGACCATTATCGAACATACGGTTGCGCATATCAAGTACTTCAGTACCAGAAGTGCGTGTCTGTGGCACGATATCACCGAAGTTTTCCCGTTCGATCTTCTGTGGTGGGAGATTGTCAAGACCAATCGGTCCCGGTGCGGCTATATCGGGCACCTCTTCCTGAATTAGAATAGGACGTTCTGAAGGTTTAGATTCAGGTTGGTACATTTCTGGTTTAGGGTCGCTTAATTTTTTACCCATGTAGGCTAATCCGGCAATAGCTATAATTGAGATAGGGTCTGCCATTCTTATTTGTTATAAATATTTTTATTGAGTGGGATATCTCTTCATAAACATATGATTTTGTGTATCCGCGCGCGTGCTCTCAGGTTCGTATGACATCGCACGAAGTGGAAGCTTACACTTCATATCTTGAAGAGGGAATAGGTTTTGTTCGTATGTTTTAGCCAGGATCTTGTTAAACTGACTGGTAGATTGGGGTCGCAGTTGATCGCTTGTATCGATATACTGAGCTGGCGAACCCTTACCAGCCATATAAGGAGATGTCCCATACAACATTGTGTTAGGGCGACCCGAACTGTAATTAAGAGTGCTGGGCTGGGGATAAACGAATACCTCCTCAGTCGCGCATACGGGGGGTCGAGTGGGAGTTTCAACCAAATTCATACCGGGTTGGAGTTGGTACGCCATTTACTATTACATGAGAATATTTATCTATCTAAGCTGGACCGTTTCCACCGCCAAACATACCACTCCTCATATCTCCACTAGAATCCAACCCCCCGAACGCTTCCAATTGCACACCCCGCGCATTAGGGTCACATGAACGGCTATCACTCCTACAAATCGAACCATTCTTTTCGCCATATAACCATTCCGCAAACGCGGTTTGGTCACCGGGAATAGATGTCACGGGCCCTGAAACGAATTGGCGGGCGTAAGCGTTTCGCTGAAATTCTGGTATAGGAGACCTAGATTTCTGAGGACCGTATGGTATGGTACCGGATAACATCTGATTGACATCCTTCCGCACCGTGTTATAATCACACGCCGATGGACGATCCGGGCGACCGTCATAATCCGACATCAACACATTCGCCATTGGATTATCGTATGTAGGTAATTGGCATGCAGCCTCATATCCTTCCTTCACGGCTAACGGCCGCGCCTTACCTTCCTTTATCATGTTGTTCATCTCCATAACGTACAGCACACCTAGACATGTAGAACCCAAAATGAAAACACGTACGTCACGCCTGATAAGGTATAAAATACACGTCGCGTAAATAATGAAACGAGCTGTAGCATTCACTCGTTCCGCTGATGTATGAACTTTGGTTGGCCAGAATTCAATTACCTTATCAGCTCTGACAATTTGTTTTGGATCATCGAATAGCGATACCATTTATATTATACAGGTTTATTTTTTCATCATACCACCGAGAAGCCCCTGCATGGATTTCATGAGCTGAGCCTCATCAATATTCATTTCACCGTCTTCACCCTGCATCTTATCAGCGCACTGCTTGGCTACCGTCTCAATCATACTGAGCGTCTCTGGTGGAATGGCGGTGATAGTCGTTCCGAGCATGTAAAGCGTTTGGATGTACTGCCAGATCGCACCACGTGTACCTTCAGACGCCTTCGGCCAGCACTGCGCCAGGTTGATATCCTTCAGGAAATCAATCGTACCAGCCTGTTCGAGAAAGAATGTCTCATCCCTGGCGTTAATCTTCTCTACATGAGGTGAGATGTTCGCCATAAATCCCTCTACGACCATCCTTCCGTTCGCGCCACGCATGAGTTCAAATGCGGCCATGTATTTTTTTAATCCCTTTTCTTCTGGAAAGGCCGAATGCAATTCCGTAAGAAATTGTCCCATCATGTCGTTGAAGGCAGTAACGGAAGTCATTATATACAATACATGAGGTAAATCTTTAAGTTAGTCAGAATGGTTCGGTTGAGATAGTTTCACGTTTACCGAGACCATTTGATATGATAAAATATACTAATATACCCACCAATGCAGCAGGTTTTGCATACGCACTTGTCGAAAGCGTCCCCTCATCATTAAGACGAGCTTTGCCGTGTATGTATAGTGCGGTTAATCCAGAGGCTATTAATGCGGCCGACGCAGGATCTCTAAGGTACTCGTCCATATTTAATAACCAGGTTTTTTAGTTCGCGTTTCAGCGGCATCTGAAAATAAGTCTTCATCTTCATCCATATCCTGAGGAGGGGCGTTCACTGGTTTCGAAGTAATAGTCCTGAATTCGTTTTGAAAGGGTGTAGAGGGTTCTTCACTCTCCATGAGTTCACCCTGGGGTTCGACTGTCTCATCCATGGGATGAGACATTTCCTCATTCTCCATTTGAGGAGGCATACCTCCTTCTTCCATCGGCATCTGTGGTTGAGTTTCGGGGTCTGGTTGGTCATATTCATCGAGTTCGTCTATTTCATCCTGCTGCATATCAGCGTCTTCACCGTTGATATATTCTTCACCACTCGCAGACATGTACGTTTGTAAAATCTGCTGAACAGGGATTAGCTCTTTTACGGTGTTTTCAACGCATAGGGCGAACCTATCATACAGTGCATCATTCCGATTATGTTCGGACTGATTTTCAGTGAATACGTAAGGATCTTTGTAAAGATCTTTCGCGGCATTTTTGTAACACGTGTGAATAAACACTTCGTTGGTTGGTAGTTTAACCGCCATTTTCTTGCTATCCTGGCTCAAACGAACAGCTGATAATATTTTTACGGAACTGACAAACACGGCCGCGACCAAATCCTTGAACCACGCACACCTATCTGCGATGTTATCTGTGTGCTGCTTCGCCATCGTCTCACTCCATTCTGGTACATCTTTTAGCAATTTCTGGAACATGATGAGAACTTTGCGATTTTTTGATAACGTATGAGCCTCTTGATACATTGCATCAAACACGTCAATCATGACTGGACATATAAGAATAGACAGTTGCTCCATGTACTCACGTTTAGCTTCAACAAGAATGTTCAGGTTATCCATTATGAGTATACGAACTTTTATTATCTGCCGTTTTCCGCATTTCTCCTGTAACGATTAGCAGCCTTCTTCAAGTTCATCAGTGTCGGAAATTCATTTATTTCATTTTCATTTGTTCTGTGGGTTTTTGTCACTTTCCATGTTATCCGCAACTCAAAATCTCTTAATACATCCACGGTAAAACCAGCGTTTTCCAATTGTCGTTTAATGTAATTAGTCGCCTGTAACCTGTCATATGCTATGTATCCCACTAGAAATGAGGGAATTTCAGCATCGATGTATTTACGACCAGTTTCTACCGCGCGTCGGACTTTGCGTGTGATTTGTTTATAGATTTCAACGTATGTTTCCTTTTTCATACGGTTCCTCTTGTTGACAATTTGTGAAATCTCTTCGACGTTTATCATTAATAGTACTTGGACTAAATTTTAATTAAATCTAACTCACCTTGTTGGATAGTTTCGTACTCTATATACTCTGACCCTTCAATGGCACTCTCGAACGGTGTCTTGTTACTCGGTGGTTTTATATCCATTGGTTGCGACTGAACACCTATCACACGTAACTTACCTGATACGAGTATGATATTAGATGTAACAGAAAATCCGAATGGAAACCCTCCCATTTTCATGCACATGAACATGCATCGATACAGCGTATGATTCTTATTTTTGTGTTTATATTGACGAATACCCGTCGTTTCTATTATGTAATTGGGTATTCCAGCCCTTTCACGTATGTATTTATTGGTTGCAAGGACCATTTTTGAAATATTGTCACTGTTGACGTCAAGCGTTTTGACTTCTACATATTCAGACATGTTGGGTGTAGGGTCGTTTATGAGAACTTGATGAATTGGTATAGATGCACTTTTATTCTTGAAACCCTCTTTCCTGGTATCGAGTAATAACACCACCAATACGAGTAATAGTATTAGGTTGTACATTAATATATGTTACAAAAAAAGTGCGTTATCATTCATATTTTTTTTGATAAATTACATTAGATGTCTCTTCTGGTCTTCAGTCCGAAGTGTAAACACAGTATCGAAGTCATAGAATATATCAAGAAGCACAAAGAGTTACAACAAATTGTCCAATATCATAATGTCACTGTGGCGGGAATACCTCCAGAGTTCAGGACAAAAATAACACGTGTACCCACCATGTTGACGAAGAACGGTAAGATTTTAGTAGGACGTGAAATACATAACTGGCTCGAATCGCTTCTCCCGGTTCAGGAATTGGAAACATGTGATTTTGGTTCAATATTTTCTTCAACCCTGGACGGTGAACCCAACACTGATATGTTCGGTCTCGATGATTATGGAAAATCACTCCAACCCGCCATGACACGCGAACTAGAAGAAAAAATAAGCCGCAAGGTTGAAGATGGAGCTTATAGTGATATAAAGAATTAATACGCGAATAATCGAGTATGAAACTTGTGACTGTGCAAGCCGCAGCCATCAAATCTACATTTGAAGTATTGAAGGATATATTAAACGATGTCAATTTGTATTTCAAGCCAGATGGTGTATACATCGTAACCCTGGATACTGCACGAGCATCTCTCATTGATATGTACCTTCCAGCGGAGAATTTCGAGGAATACGTATGCTCAGAGGAAGTTGATTGTGGTGTCAACATGACTAACATGTACAAACTCCTAAAAACGATCACCGTTAATGACGTTCTCGTGATATCCGTGGATTCTAAGGAATTCATGAATATCGAAATTCATAGCGAACAAAAGAAAACATCTACCAAGTTTGCATTAAAGTTACTCGATATCAACGAAAATCAGATAGAGGTTCCCGAGATGCACATGACTATAAATACACCCATCCCGTCAGTGGATTTCCAAAGAATTTGTAGAGACATGTCGAATATTGGTGACGAGATTGAAATATCTAGAAGTGGAAAGGTATTACGTTTACTGTGCAGGGGTGATTTCGCTGACCAGGAAACGGAAATTCAATGTGTGGACGAGTGTCCGACCATGTCGGGTGCATATTCACTCCGATACATGAACATCTTCACGAAAGCGACGAGTATGTGTTCCACTGTGCAAATTATGCAAGAGGATCAGAACCGATTTCTGATTTTGAAATACAATGTCGCGAACTTAGGAGATTTGAAATTTTATCTGTCGACTAAGGTAATTGAAGATCAGTGAGATATCCCGTCGCTGTATCGACAGTTTTTAGCATACCAAAACAATTTTTAATTTTAATTTTAGGGTACATCGTTGCCATAAAACTCTCTTCATAATAAAACATATCACTTATTTTCATTTTCTCACCGTAAAAATCTGAATACGGACCGGAATACCGTCTGATTTTTTCGAGAACATCTTTCACTGGTTTATCGTTTGTGTCCAATAGCTGTGCACTCGACAATGGTATATGAAAACTCATCGTTTTCGCTTTTACGGGTGGCCACTTATATTCGTGTTTCGATGTCAGGAATTTATAAATCTTGTTGTTGTGCCAAAATTTAACTCGTATAATGAGTTTTTCGATTGCATCTGGTGGTTCCGGAATTTCATCGTTCATGCCTACCTCCCCGAGATACGTTGTCGTACCTGGCTCAATTTGTTCACGTTCACGTTCCCAAAAAGGTTCGTCAGTTTTATACTCTTTTGTATGATCGACAACATATTCGACATATCGACTAACTACAGTGAAATCTGGCTTACTGAATAAAAAGTTCACAACGTTTTTAAATACATAGATTACGTTAATTAAAAGCGAGCTGAGTACTTTAATCATTGATATACATGGAAGGTAATTTTTTAAGTCGGTATAATAACCGAGTAGACGAATGGATGACAAAAATAGAGGATGATCCATGTAATAAACATATATACCAAGGTGAACTATCTGATTATATAGCCCGATGTATGCCGTATATCCAGCAGTACATGACAGACGATAAGAATATGGAAGTTAGTACGGACAACGCGTTTAATTGTAAAGTGACCACAGGGCTGCAGAAGAAGGATATATACACAGACTATTTGATAGATGTCGAAAAGAAATCATTACCCCGTGTCACGGAAAGAGTGGTGACAGATATATGCTCGAACTGTCCTGATAGTAACGTCGTGTATTACCATGACACGAGTGACATGGTATGTGACTCGTGTGGTATAATCGTGGACACGTTGATAAGTCAGGAACTCACCTATAGGGAAGAACAAGAGACATCGGAAAAGGTGATTAATTATTCGTATAAACGCGATAATCATTTCAATGAATGGTTGTCACAATTTCAAGCTCAAGAAATGACAACGATACCTAAGGAAGTAATAGAGCAATTGAGAAACGAATTCAAAAAGATCAAAATAAAAAGTGTGAACGAAATTACACACGCTAAAGTGAGGGGATTGTTGAAAAAATTGAAACTCAATAAGTATTACGAACACGTACCGTATATCTCAAATATTTTGAGTGGTATAAAACCACCCAACATGCCAGTGGAACTCGAAGAACAATTACGCATGATGTTTAAAGATATTCAAAAACCATTTGATAATAACTGTCCAGCGGAACGTAAAAACTTTCTGAGTTATTCTTTCGTACTCTATAAATTCTGTGAATTATTGAGTGAGGATACGTATCTTCAATACTTTCCCCTTCTAAAATCAAAAGAAAAGCTACATCAACAGGATATGATATGGAAAAAGATATGTACAGAATTACACTGGGAATTTATACCCACGATCTAATCGATCGTAACACGGATTACCTCTGAATGAGCTCCAGCCGCCGGTGGAAAATTCACAAGATACGCTTCCTGTAAGTTTAATAGCTTTAGGTAATTCCGTGCTTGTGAAACCATCACGTCTGTTATATTTTTTACTGTCTTCAATTCGACGACAGTCGTTCGATTGATGATGATATCCGCCCGTAAATTTCCAATTGTATGTCCTTTGAATGTGATCGGTATTATACGCTCGGTCTCGTATGAAATACCATTCTCACGTAGAAGTACCTCTATGGCATTATGATAGACACGCTCACTGAAACCAGGTCCCAAGGTGTTGTATATTTCAGTTACGTATTCGTGTATCATATACATGTACTACACACTCGTCTTTATACACTTAAAGAGTACACACGTATATAGAATGGGTGATCCCTCACCCACACATGTTATACATGAGGCTAGTCATTCAGCCAAATGCACCGTTCCTATAGCTCAGTTGGTTAGAGCGTGGTGCTTATAACGCCAAGGTCACGGGTTCGAGCCCCGTTTGGAACATTTTTTTAGATAGATATCCTGTATCTAAAAAAATGCGACATTTAAAGTTCTAAAAAAGCTATATTTATATAAATGGCCGAACCTGTATACACTTTGAATTTATCAGAGGAGGCTGATGGGATGGTTCCGATTGATTCTAATTCTCGATCTACCGCATTCGTGGCAGAAGACCCTAAAAAAAATGTGAGTGATTATAAAGACGACATGGATTCCACTCCTATATCTGACGTTATGATGCAATCCCAGGAGCAATCTTTTGATTCGCCCTTAATGGGTGCCGACCCCCGCGCTGTTCAGATGGCGCATCAGCAGGTCATGATGGCACCTCAACCTGCACAGGCTGCCACGGCTGTCAAGGAAGGTGTCAGCTCGGATAAGAAGAAAAAGAACCCATTCGACCTTACAGATGAGCAGCTCGATGCATTGATTGTTATCGTAGCCACTGGTATCTCTATCAGCAAACCTATTCAGGAAAAACTCGCGGGTTCTGTTCCCAGGTTTTTGAATGCCCAGGGAAACCGGAGCCTAGTTGGCTTGGGATCCACGGGTCTAGTCGCCGCTGTAGTGTTCTATGTCGCCCGTAAATATTTTTAATACATGTCGAGTACACGCCCACCGGACACTACGTACGCCGACCCTAATCCTAGAATTAACGCGATCATTGTCATGACCATGGGTAACCAGGCAGTCTTCATATCTTCGCCATATTTCTCATATCCCTGCTTTAACTTTGACCATTTAATGCCCTCAGTTAATGTAACGAGAAATAAAGAAGCCACTACGACTGTTATGATGACACTCCCAGTCGTTAAACTGACGATTAAGCTTGTATTCCCCAGGTACCAAATAAGTACGGGTATTACGACAGTCAAATTCAACATATTCACGTAATACGGCATTTTGATGCGAGTTGTAAAAGCACTGGCCATGACTGCGAACCATAGGAGTAACGATGTCAGTATCCTGGACGCAGCTGGCTGCCTGAGATTGAATTCAGTCATTTTATAATTACGTAACATTATTTATCGACGATCTTTTTACCACAAAACGGGGTCATCTGATTTATGTTTTCGTATATACCTATACGAATCGCTTCATTTTTGAGTTCAGTATAATTATCCCAGAAATCTGTGCTATGAGAGTATTCACTCACAGTGCAATGTGCGAGTTCGTGTAAGAGTACATGAAACACGTGATTAGATGTTCCGTCTATACATATTCCAATTTCACTCCCTTTATTGGAATTGTATCCAACTCCTGATAAGAATGACCCTCTATACGCGACGATGGGTATCTCTTTGTGTAATACCTTATATTTATCATCACCGTTATTCTTCAAATGTTCCCTGAATGTTCTATATTTTTCCTTAACTTCGAGTAATACTGGATCTTCTTTGAATTTATAAAAAATAGCTAAATTAATTAGCAGTAACACGAACACTGCTATCATTTCTATATACAAATATAAATTTACTGTAGAGTTCGGAGATGGGATTTCCACATAATGGCTTCCATAATTTCATGGTAAATCCAATATTTTCCAGTTGTGTAATCAACATGTCCTTGTGTGCTAAAGGTTCCGATTTCGGACCATCTGCATAATATGGCGTATCCGCTAAATGTACAAATAATTTTTCACCAAAATCACCATTACTCGTACTCTTCAGTTTGAAAAAGTTCCCATGTGAATCCGAAAATGGGGTTTTAAACATTATCTGTTCAGAATCTGGAATGATACCCACAAATACTCCACCGGGTTTCATTCGTTTTTTAATTTCTCTGAGTGTATCCGAAAATAACTCACGTGTTTGAAAGATATAATGGAGTGCAAAATTGTAACACACGATATCATATTTTCTATTAGGACATGCACGAATGTCTCCGTGATAAAAATTTACACGCATTTTCATATTTTTAGCGCGGTCACGCGCTTCATTCAATGCATCTAAGCTTGGTTCACACATACTTATATTCGCGCGCACTTTAGACCATTTTTGAAGATCACCACCGAAACCACATCCGACATCGAGAATGCTATCACCTGCTCGCGTTACACTTTCAATCAGTGAACGCTTCTCGTCATTGTGAAGTCGACGTAACTCTTCCATGATAATAAAGATCGTGAAAACTTTAACTTAGGTTTACTAGCTTAAAGTATAGAGTTTTATATAGAACATAATGTCTCTAGAGCAGGATTACACGACCGTGCCCGGTCAGACTTTTGCATGCATGTCTGTGGTTGGCCCTGAAGCGCCTCAGAAGAATGACAAGTTCGGGGTTAAGTTCAGGGGTGCTTTTGCTACCCGCGATGAGGCCGCGAGCCATGCCAAGCGCCTTCAAAAGGAGGATGCGACGTTTGATATCTATGTCGTTGATATGTACAAGTGGCTTCTCATCCCACCCGACCCTTCCAAGATCGAAGATGCCCATTACACAAACGAAAAGCTAGAGGAGTTGATGTCTGGTTATAGGGAAAACCAGGCTATGGCGGCGAAGATGTTTTCAGAGCGTAAGCGTGATATGATGGCTGCTAAGTCTCCTACCGATGGATACTTCAAGGCGGGAGACGAAAATTCTCAGTATTACAACAAACCTGATGAGCCTCCCATTAGCCATCCAGGTGAAATCATCGAGCGTCTGAAGCGTGAGAAGCCTGATGCGGCGATGGAGGACCTGGTAAAGGAAGCCGACGCGATTGTCGCCGTAGAGATTGAAGAGCGACGCAAGCAGAGGGAGGCGGATATGGCTATCGCTGAAGGAGACGAGACTGAGGAGGTCGAAGAGAAAAACATTTAAAAATCATAAAAAAAATAACCATACATTTCATATTATTAAAATCTACCCTTTTAATAATACGATGAATGTCGAGTATATTTCTGTCTTTAAGAAGACGAATCATAATTTACCTATTACGGACATAGATGAGATAGATGATAAAAATAATTTGGCATCTGAAATAATTAATGAAGGGGTTATCCGTCCAGTAATTACCAGTAGAACGATCGTCGATTCTAAAGATCCTGTTAATGATTATGCTCCATTTTCACCCGTGGCGAAGGATAACTGGTTGCATAGTTTTTCCCATAAAGAAACCTAATATGAAAGCTACGAATATCACGATATACGCGACTTTATCGAGAGACGCTAGTATGTCATTGGGTTTGAACGGTTCGTTCATGTGTGGAGGAGGTGGTATATATTGTGGATGGAGAGGGGGTTGAAAATAATACGGTTGATCTTCATCTGGCTGCTGTAAATGATTTTGTATGGGTTCACTGTCATCTCGTTCAGGTTCCTTATCCAGTACTTGCGAATTGTATTCAATAGGATTTCCAAGTTCTGTTTCCATATACATAGTATTAATTCTATCTTTTAAGCTTCGTTTTCCTCACCACTTTCTTCATCAGTATCATCTACTACGAAATCCTTTAAATTTCCATTCTCATCCTCGTCACTGTCATCACATTCATCTTCACTCTCGGTCTCACACAGGTCATCATCAGAAATTTCATAATCCGTGTCATATTCGTCATCATCGAAATCATCATCACAAGCTTCTTCTGTGGGCTTCATACGCGTGGGTGCTTTAGATACTCGTCCGGACCGAGTTTTCACAGTAATTGTACTCATATATGGAGTTTAAGTGATTTCTTTTTAAATATATTTAGGTACGAATTTGACCCCTTGATTAAGAGCTTCTCTCATCAGTAATTGTTCAAATTCATATCCTAAACGGTATGAAATATCGCCTATATCATTCATTACTTCACCGTCCATCGTAGACAGGTAAAGGGGTATATCATTCAGAACCCGTAAAGCTTTCTCAAGATACACTTGGGACATTTCGACATTTGTCCTGTATTCTTTCGCTATCTGTATTAACGCCATGAATGTATTATATGTAACTTCATGTATACCAGAATATTTATGTGTTTCTTTGATAATGGCGTCTATTTGATTTAAAGATGTATCCAGACGTGTAATCTTCGATAAAATATATGCGAACACTCCAATGAGTACAATGATCATCATCTATAATAGTCTAACTATTTTATCTGACAGTTTATGCTCACGAGATTTACATGCACATGTTTGTACAATCTTGTCACGTGAAATTTTAAATTGAATATTCGACTTGTTACACGTTTTACATTTCAAATCCGTGTTTACCCAGTGTACGTTTTTACCCTTCTTAGAAATACTTTTCACGACAATCTCTGTATCTCTTACCATGTGTTTGCTTATGAAGATTTGTAAGAGTGTACTTGTTTCAACTGGATCTGATTTTTTTTCAACTGGACACGGTATGCATGTATTTTGAGGTGTTGAAAATGTGGATGATGTATATCCATTTGGATAGAGTTTTTCGAATATCTTATCCGGTAGTGCATGTTTTCGACCATAGAAATCTCTGCAAAACCCGTATCTACGCCCTTTCATCGTTTCACATGTACAAAAACACCTCTGTATAATAGTACGCCCTTCTATACGAAACCATATATGATTAGACCCGTGATCTCTCTGAAGATTTTCACAATATTTGGATGTCGTTGATACGAGATATGAATTTTTGTTACTGAATATTTTTGTGACGAGTGCACGTCCTTGACCATCCATGTTTTTCTGAATAAACGTCTCAATATCTTTAGTCACTACTTCATTCTGAAATATATTTTTCGTCTCACTCGGTGTAAACGATCCCTCATCTCGTTTTGATCCTTCGACGACCACGACTTCTGTATTCTCAGTTCTGAGCGTCGCCATATGCATAATCTCCACATTCGGCTCCCGCTCGAAAACATTGATAAGTTTACCATTTTCGTGTGTATATTTGAGTACAGGTATGTACGCTCCCTGATATTCACCCTTCACGTATTTATGCGCCCACGGCATTCTAAAACCACTTCCCTTCACGTTCCGTTTTCCACCCCCATACACAGCGGTATCGACGATTTCGTCCCATGGCTTACCCGGGAACATAAGCGATAGTGACGATACTATATGAGAATGCAATGCCATAGCAGACCCATGATCAACTACAAACCCTGGCCAGTTCATATGAATTCCATATTTGATCATATCACCACATGGTTTTGGCTCTGCGACCGAAACGAGAACATCTTTTCCACCGAAATGTGTCACGCGGTCGCATATCGTTTGCGTATACTCCTTCAATCGGTCAAATGGAATATCTTCGACATCTTTGTAATCCAAATCGACAAAAAAGTTATACGTATCCGACTTTTGTTCGACGACACACACCTTCTCACCCGATTTTACAGCTTTGACATATTCGTCATAAAATTCATTCAATCTATCATAAGGAACAGATAGACGGCCACCGTCCATGAGCACATGTGATAGATTGGAGCTATTCGAAAACCCCTGTTTTCGGCACCATGATCTAAACATACTTATTCGTACATCGTGTTATTTTTTTAATACTCTTCTTCATGCCAAATTGAGGTCCTGCATGATACGTCTCTAAACTCTTCTTCACTATTCGACAATTCTTTTTTAAGAACTAAAAGTTCATATACGGTTTTAACCTTTACATCTTCGATGTATGTATCTGCTCGTGTTTCACTGTATGACTTGTGATCCATTAAAATATCTTTAATCTGACGGAGAATGTAGTTCTTGGACTTCATTATTTTATAGAAAATGTTTTTCTATTGAGAGAAGTGATGCATGCGTAAAACTCTGGGTTCTCGACCACATTATGTATGATTCGTTCCCATCGTTTTCGAGAATTAAATTCTGGTAACGTATCGAAACTCATAAAATCATTTTCATCGTATGTACGTTTCACGTGAATTTTTTTTGTATACATTTTGTATTTCTCATCGTTAAACCTTCTCACAAGTTCGTGCTGTTCATTACTCGAATAATTTACGAAAAATATAAACACCGTGTACTCGAGTTCTATAGTAGGACTTTCTTTTACGTTAAATGTAAAACTCGTATACTCCCCATTTTTAAGCGAAACAACACCACGTGTTTCTTCTTCCAATTCCCTCAACGCTGTGCGTATAGGTGTAAATATTTCCCTTCTTCTACACCCCCCTGTCACAAAAATCCACTCTTTAAAACGTTTATCTCGCACGGTAAGAAACCGCGGAGTATCACCAACAAAGGTGACTGGTATTGCTATGGCTTTATGTTTTTTCATTGCTCATTAGCTTCTATAATCCCCTAACAAGTTTATTCCGAGGAAACACTCACAGGAGATTTACCTCGTGTAGTGCGTTTGGGTTTGGGAGGCTCTTGTACAACAACGGGCTCAGGTTCAGGTTCAGGTTCAGGTTCAAGCATTTCTTCTGTTACAGGTGCATATACCATCTGAGGCACTTGGACCTCGTGCACCTCTTCCTGAACCCGGTCCAGAAAAGTCTTGATTTTGGTGATGTCGTCTTTCGACTGGCGCAATTCGTTATACATGTAAAGAGACGCCGCGACGCAAACGACGACTGCAGCCAAAATAGCAGTTTCGCGATCAAAAGAAAACATTGTGGTTTACTTACACGTTTTGTTTTTAAGTAGATACAATTACACCCATTTTAGATCTTTCACCTTCTGGGCACTGATACCCTGGTTGTGCAAATTGTATTTCCTGGTAGTGACCATCCTTGCATTCTGCGTTCTGAATGGGAATATATTTATTGAGCGTTCCGGATTTAGGATCGTAGGTGATCATAAAAACGAAAAAGAGGAGAAAGAGAAGCCCCCACATTTGTTATTATAAGGGATTTAATTAGAGTACATAAGACCAGCCATACCGTTTTCAATGCGGAGGATGTTGTAGTTAACACCGTACATGTCAGTGTCGAACGAACCAGCATCAGTTACGAGACGAGCCGAGTCAACACGACTGAAGTTGAGTGTACCAGTGGGCTGGAGCTTGCACGTGTCAAGGCAGAATGGGTACATGAAATGGTTCGCGGCACTGCTATCCATGGTCGTGAACGATGTGTGGTAATACAGCGAGGCGGATGTGTAGTGAGGCTGCGCCTTCTTCGCATCGCCAACATCTGTGCCGTTGATCTGGAGCTTGACGCTGCCACCGGCTACGCCTACACCACCTGTTTTGTACGTCGCGATGAACTTGATAGGGTGGTTGTAGTTAAGCTCTTGCATCAAACCACCGGAGGCGATCGACTGCTGTGTCTGTGTGATCAGCATGTTCTGGGGGGCCGACGAAAGCGCTGTGCGCTCATCGGTATCCAGGTAAAGAAACTGTGCGTGTACCTCGTAATCGGTCACGGGGAGTGTACCCCACGAAATACGGATCTCGACATCGTGGTACTGAAGCGCCACGAGAGGAAGCGCCGACTGAGCATTCTCACAGAACGAGAAGCGCAGGGGGTAGAACCCAGCCTTATCAGCTCCGGCGGCCGAAAGAGACTTGGAGTATGACTGACAAAGTGTCACGGGAGCGATTTCCTGAGAGAACTCGGATGTTTGTGTGTCGATGACCTGACCACCGATCAGTAGCTCAACCTTCTTAATCTCATTCTTCCAGTTGGCCCGGGTCCTTGTGTTACGGGGGGACCGGTTAGATATGTACACGTAACCGAGCATATCACCCTTGCGTTCGAAACGCACAGTGGACATACCATTCGTAGAGGGGTTACCCTGGATAACCTGCTTTTCGACAGTTTGGGCAAAGTTTGTGTGACGCTTGTACGTCGAACGGAAAAAAGATACTTCGGGATTACCAACGATATGGGCATCCTGAGCACCCACGGCAACGAGTTGGGCGATACCACCAGACATTTATATTATACTATGTTTTTATTTTTAAGTATCAGAATAGAGGTGTTCCGGGATTGATTGACTCGGTCAGAAGAAGCGATAGAATTCCGATCATCGCGAGACGTCCGTTGAGAAGCTCAGTCTCGGGCTTCCAAGGACCCTGGACATAGCCCTCATCACCGGGGTTAACGGCGGTACCGAGAAAGGTGAGCGCAGTCACAGCAACGGTGAGGCCGATGTGTTCCTGGAACTGCGTACTGAGGGAGTGTCCTGTCACGAGTTCGTCGACGAGCGCAGACGTGAACCCGATCATAGCCGCGCGACCATTGACACGCTCGGCCATGGAGAGGAAATCGTTCGGACGATCAACCTTCGTGAGAGGCGTTCCTCTGGATGCGCGGGTCTTGGTGGACCTGGTTCTGGACCGAGACGTGGGCTTTACGGTGACGATAGGCTTGAGGGCAGCAATGCAGTACATTGTACTTTATACACGCGGCACATCTTTAAGTGAATAGTCGTTTGACACGTGTCATTATATCCGGTTTATCGTGATTTAATGTCATGTAAAAGATCACGCGACCTTTTTCAGATTCGTTTTTAGCGTAGTGTACGTATCTGTTGTCAAATATAATTTCTTTGCCGTCACGTTCATACATTCTACCATCTTTTGAATGATGTATGAAACATTTATCTGGACATCTGATACCGAGATGGTACGTACACTTGTAAGTTTCGTTATTGTCTTCTGTATCGGTGTGTGGTGCTAAACCACACTTACCCATGAATACCGAAAATGCAGCAAACTGTATGTCCTCATGTAAATTTCGCACGAGGTTTGTCGTCTTGGGACATAAATTTTCTTCGCGTAACGGTTTATTATCCATCCAGATGAACCATTTTAAAAACCCGGGCGCGTCATCTTCTTTTACCCACCTATGGTCTGTAGGATCCGGTAACTTATTGAATTCATCGCGTATCGTTTTCCAATGATACTTAAATTCATGGAGTTTCATACTGATACAGAAATACATTTTTAATTGTCCGCCTTTACGAATAAGACTATCGCGTCTCAAGTTTTTGTACACGTGTAATCAAAGATAGAACGAGTGTTTCGAGGTTTTTCGTTTTTTCTTTTTCGGCTTGGAGTTGTCGGTCCACCTCTTGGAGGGCTGCCGTTCCGATAGTCCACAGATAGTCCTTATTGAGATGATGGAAATCATTCACTTTTTGACCCCAAACAAATATCCCTGTTCCTTCGTAAATCTTTTTATTTATCTCATAATGACCGATGAACTCTGAATATCCAGTCTTGTCATCAAGTGCATCATACTCTTCCATACTAATGGTGTCCACCCCGTTAGAGTATCCTGTCACGACTGGCTCGTATCCCATTTTATCCTCCAGGTTTTTGTACTCTTCCGGTGTGACAGTCATGATTTTCTCTTCGTAGATGAGTTTTCCGTCTTCGGTCATGGATCGACCCCATTCGGATATATCTTCCTCGACACGGAGTGTGTGTTTGTCGATGATTTCTGCTACGGTCACCTCTTTACGGTCTTGTTTAGAAAGATAAACAATGAGGGTTTTTGTTGAACTTTCCAATGTAGAAGTGTCAAATTTTGTGAACGTTATTGTATTCCCTGGACCGATGTTACCAGTTTCATAAATGTTAGGCACATCGCCATCCGAAACAGAGACAGCCCTCGGTACAACCTCCTTGACTTCTTGGGCGATGAAACCTATCACACTCGAATCACCGCGGGTCGCCTTATCTACATAGTCATAATATTTCGGTTTCAGTTTCCTAACCTGTTCAAGGGCATAGGTATCATTTATATCGACCACATTACTCTTTATTCGTCTGTCACTAAAAGCAACATAACCCGCAGCACGAACCGAGTAATCGACAAACAAACCAAATGCATAGTTGGCTGGATCTGAAACCACACCTACTGCTCTGTATGCAGTATCGGATGACGGGTAATTCACACTAGCTTCTGTACCATAAATTCTCGCACCGCTGCCTTCTATGAGAAGCATTTTACTGCCATAGTTTCGTATGTACGTGGAGTCGGTCATATACCACCCACCACCGTAAGACTCGAAATATATACCAGCATTACCATTCACCCTCAACCAATCCCCACGCACGTGGCAACCGTTATCTGCGTAGATACGTCCGTCGGATTCAAGTGATCCAGAATTGTAAATCGAACCTGTATTGATTGGGTACAGGGAATTATCACCTCCACTCGTAAAATAAAATTGACTGCTCCTAAAGCGTAACTGTCCCCACCACACAGATCCTTGATGAAATCGAATGGATACTTCATTACTCGAACTACCCGTGTTGCCCGAATATAGTTCCAAGTGATAATCACTGGCACCTGAGCTATGTGCTGATTTGTTTATCTGTGATTGTCCAGTCACTGATCCGGCCGTTCCACATGTGTCAGCATACCCAGCTCTCATCTTGTACCAACTACTCAAACTTCCATTCTCTTCGTTCCTGTACCACAAGTAATTATCACTTCCGTTGCGACCAATAGCCAACTGTAAGCTGTAGCCGTTGTGATTCGACCCAAGAGCCATGCGTTGATGGTAATATTGAGTTCTACCAGATTGCCCTGGTCCATTCGTAGTTCCCGTCACATAGTGAGCACCAAACTTATCCGTGTTAGTAAATGAATTGAAGTCAGAATAAGTCCCGTGAATAGTATCATGCCCCCACGACATTTCATGAGCGTGTTGCCCATCGACAGTGTCGGCATTTGTGGCACTCGCTACCGTACCAGATATTCTGGCAGCTGGGACTATACCCAGTGAAATTGAACCATTGTTATCGATGGTAAATTTGTTGGTATCATTCCGGCGAACCTGTAGAAGTTCAGTGCTATTCGATCCCGCTACGATATACCACCTATTGCTGTGGTATTCAATCTTGCCAACCCCACTTCCGGGGTCACCTGTCCACACCGGTGTTGATGTCTGACGGATACTCGCCGAGGTGCCAAGATAAAGTTGTGATGTGGTGCTAAATGTCGACGCTGTGACAGTGCCGACTGCTGCGTCGATATTACCACCAAAAACAGCTTCGTTTGTATCCATTTGTAAATAGAGAGGCCATCTACTATTCGCAGTCTGTGCCCAAGAATCGCTATTGGCAGGTCCTGTCAGGAAATACATGCGATCAGCATTTTGGTGAATCATACCAGTGCGCGCATTGCTGTCACGAAGGTATAAAGTCGGTGAAGAACCAGTAATGACCATTTTATTGGCGTTGCAAGTGATTATTCCAGTTGAATCAATAGTTCCACTCGCGTTCAGAGCCTCTGTGTATACATTGTTCCATCTGTAGGTGGAGCTTCCGAGGTCGATACCACCCGCACTGTAAGCACCTAAATAATTGGTTGGAAATATTTGGTTAGCGGTAAAATGAAGCCCCGCACCGTTTCCACCGTAATTGCGTAGAATAGTTCCACCAGCATCTATGAACATACCGTGGTTAGTGTCATCGAATGAAGCACGTATATTCCCTCTCACTTCCAATTTACTATCTGGATCTGTCACTCCGATGCCGACATTACCCGTAGACCTGTAAATATTACTTCCACTTAAAGTGAAATAATTCGTTCCGTCAGCCCCCCTCGGAACTGTAAAATCGAAAACCGCGGCAGAAGAAGATCCACTATTCGTAACGGAACCGTTTGTACCGGGTGCGCTGGTCGTAGTGGTACCGACCGCGATCGTTGCCGCGGGTCCCTGAACACCTTGAATACCCTGGTCACCTTTTGGAACGGTAAACTCGAGGTTCGCAGCTGTTGAAGTTCCAGTATTCGTGACGCTCGCAGATGACCCCGCGGCTCCGGTTGTCGTGGTACCTATCGCGACCGTTCCAGCAGGACCTGTAGCACCTGTATCACCTCTCGGTATGGTAAAATCAAACGACGCAGCCGACGAAGACCCCGTGTTCGTGACACTCGCATTGGTTCCGGCAGCTCCAGTTGTCGTCGTACCGGCAGTGACCGTCGCAGCCGTTCCCGTTTCACCCTGAATACCCTGAATACCTTGAATACCCTGGTCACCTTTTGGAATGGTAAAATCAAAAACAGCCGCGGTTGAAGATCCCGTATTCGTAACACTCGCGGATGATCCGGCAGCTCCGGTTGTCGTCGTACCGACAGCAATAGTCGCATCTGTACCCGTTGCACCGACATCACCTCGTGGAATCACGAATTTAAACTCTGCGGCCGTGGGTGTTCCCTCATTCGTGACAATCGCGTCCGTTCCGGGTAGACCCGTATCCGTACTGTGGACAGCGAGTGACCCGACGGGGGCATTCACTAAAAGTGACCCGTCGCCTTCGAACGACGCAGCCTTGATGCGTCCGGGTGTTGTGTTTATTTCGATTTGTGAACCTACACGTAAATCGGTATCCACGTACGCGTTACTGTTTACGTGTAAACCGGCATGTGGATCATTCGTTACAAGACCGACCCGGTTATTCGTCGTATCAACAAACAAGTGTGATGACCCGACGAGTAAATTACTCGTGACATCAACCTTCCCTGTAAGAATGTGGTGGTTCATCTATAATTAGTAAACATCTTTTACGGGTGGGATACACTCGTAAAAGGTGGGGGTCTCTCTCAACCGGGATCGAACCGATGACCTCGCGATTAACAGTCGCACGCTCTAACCAACTGAGCTATGAGAGACGGGGAAGGCTCCTTCCCATCTTATACTGGTGACTGATCTTTAAGCCCGTTTAATCGTTTCATAGTGATGAGCGATATGGAAAATAAACCAGCTGATGTGTTTGCGACAATCATGGGAATGACCGTATAATAAATCGAGTATACGAGACCGAGAATACTCGCGACGATGTTTATACTCAGGAACGCATAATTAAGTGCGTCTGTATCCTTTGTCCTGTATACGTGAACGATCTGGGGTACGAACATAATCGTGATTAAAATGGAACTCACAAGACCTATACCCTCGACGAAACTATCCATACTTATGGAAGGAGTGTTTCATTTCTCTAAGTTTCTACCTTTTGAATACGTCGTTTCATATCGATGATATCGAGCTCGAATTTTGTCGATTTACGCTCGAGCGCTGTTACCTTTGACCGTAACTGACTGTTTTCAGTCATTAACGTGGCCACGAAGTGTGGGGTCTGAATCCCCTCCGTTTTACCCGTAGGCGTTTCCGGTTTTTCCGGCCATACGGGGTTCGCTGGATCCTCTGTCACCGAGGGAAGGTCACGTAAAGCCCTGCGGTACGCGAGCCATTCTTTATAGAGTGTATCCTCGATCTGGTAATCTGTCGAGAAAACCCAATCCACCTCGGCGAGACGCCTGTTGCGTTCTTCACGTAGGTTTTTGAGGGGTTGGGCTGCCACGAGTTGTTCATGATTGTTCGTCAGTTCCTCTAGAGTGGGTTTTGTCTGATTTTCATCTATCCACTCGAGAGTTTTATAATCGTGTATATCCGTCACTTTCCATTTAGCACCGGGTCTAACACGAACTAATACTTCAGGTAATGTGAATACCATTTCTAATTACTTAGATTTTATTAAACACCGAATCTCTTTTTGAGTGCGGTGTAGTTTTGTAATTGTTCATCCGCTGATAATACACGGTTGTAAAGAGCCATGAATGCTATTTTACCATCGAGGTTTCTACTCCAAGTAGTCCCCCCCGTTCCCAGGAAATAATTGCGAACGTTATCAGTAAAATCCGGGTTGGTAGCCGCACCACCTAAAATATACCATTTGTTTGCCACCATGGTTAAGTTACCTGTAGTAGCAACACCATCTAAATAGTAAGTGGTCGCGGGGTATGCCCAATCACCCACACTGGTTCCATTATATGTTATACCTTCATAGTTTCTAATAGATCTATCAGGACTAAGACCAAAACTAATTAAATAATTCCATGATCCAACACCGACGTCATCAAACTTAAACACTATACATATATCTTTGAATTTGAATGCACTTCCCGAAGTCTGATTTATATAGTCAGCATTGTCTCCCGGAAAATTAAAATAACTTTGTTGTCCACTGGAAGTCCACCCGACAGATCCCTGAGCTGTTCCATGCCGACCATTACCACTCGTATCATAGAAAATATTACCAGACGTGGGATAACTATTAGGATCCGACGCATCGAGTAATACGGCAAGACCGTCTCGTGCGATTGGTGTAACCGGTTGGAATATTTTGAAACCGTTCAAAAATATATCCCCATCAACATTCAGTATCCCCCTCACATCTAACTGAGCTTCAGGGACTTTCCCGATCCCGACGGCCGTGTCGCTGATGATCATGGACCGCCCGGTTCGGCCCAACCGGTACAACTTTTGGACCTCCGAGGGTTCGAGGGCGACCGAGTAGAGTTTGAAGTTGGAGATTTGGCCAGTAAACCCCCTTTTACCTTCATGAGTTGCACCGAGTGTTATTTCATTTCCCACTACATTTAAATTTCCCACCGATGCATTTGTTCCCGGTGTTAATACCCCATTTACATAAATTTTACAGTTATCCGGACTCCACGCAGTACTTGCGGCATTAAAAGTCGCGACAACATGAGTCCATACACCCAGTGGTACAGCATAAGTCGTTATTACTTGATCATTAAATGTATCAAATGAAATAAGATTAGCACCACCACTGTAAGTGTCTCCACTGATCAGTATACCTGGATTTCCACCAGTGTTGTTTGCCTGACCAAAACTACATATCCATTCCCAATCTGCTAAATTTGCAGTTCGTTTAAACCATACCGAAAATGTATGCGCGGGTGCCGTACTTCCCCAATCATAAGTACTTTGAATTTTATCACTTGAATCCACCCCCGTACTCGATGATCCGACGAATGTAAACGCCTTATCCGCTGGGGAGTAGGAGGCACCGTTGTAAAACGCCCCATGATTCCCCTTTCCCGAGATATCTGTGGGTGTGGAATTGACGGTGGTATCGAAATCCACCACCAACTTCTCCGGTCTCGGGGTTTCCGTATCCACGTCGTACCGCGAAACGCGGGGAACATCGAGGGACCTGGTCAACGACAACGAACCCTTATCGAGGGTCGTGGGACCGGGGGTGCCGAAGAGTTTCCATTCACGTGCTTCTAAACGGGCACCAGCTTCTATAGTGCTACCTACGACCCTGAAATATTGATAAGCGGTCGAGGAAGTTCCACTAAATAGTTCAGTTTCGATGGTGCCTGAATATGTTTTATCACTAAATGAATGTATAGTGTTCCAAACAGAACCATTATTAGAACCGAGAATTACACCCGTCTTGGGACCGCGAGTCGTACCTTGTGGAATCCACCCCGATCTCTTTAGAAAAATTTTACTGGGTAAACTAATTTGTAACCATTCACCACTCAATGTACCAGTTCCATCTATATTTCCGGTAGTTACTGAACCTGTGTAACTTCCATCTGTTCCATCATAAGTGGGAGCCGATAACCAAGCAGTTGAGTTATTGTTATCAAATGCGAAATATGGTTCAAATGTCGTCACGACCCACGTACTCGCACTCGCACAAAACACCCCATGTCCCGGAATCAAGGTCTCGTATCCATCCATAGGACCAGGAGGATACTCTTGGATTCGCTCATCTCCCGCGAGTTCCAATTGGCCTGAGGGTTCGGTGACCCCCACGCCCAAGTGTCCCTTGTACAGGGTCACTTGGGACTTGGACCCCAAAAAGTAATCCTTTTGGTAATCGTAGAGTTCTTGGATCTGCCCAGCGTTCAGGGCCTTGGAGTAGAGACGGAAGTTCGCGATGGAACCGTTGAATGAAGGATTAAAACCGTTAATAGCTCTTCCAATATAAAAAGTGGAGGAACCAGTTAAAGTAAGTGGTGTTGTATCCGTGGACGTTACATCATTTGTAAGTTCGCCGTTTATATACATTTTTGCATTAGCCCACCCACCCCCAGAATATGTTAAGGTCAAGTGATACCATACACCAGTCAATATATCCATGAATTTTTTTATTTCCGAGCCAATATCACTGTACCGTATATAAGGGTTGGTTCCCCCATATAATCTCAAGAATAATATATTATTTGCACTTACAGATCCAGTAGTATAGAATAATGTATTGCCATCATTAGCACTATTAACCGAATCTGCTTTGAACCACATACTCAATGAATGAACCCAGTCACCGTTAGCACTACTCGGAAGTGTACCACTAATTTCATCTCCCGTCCCATCGAATGTAAAAGCCCCATTGGATACCGCAAGATCTCCAGAACCTGCCCCTGTTACCTCATTTCCACTAAGGTCCGTCACAGAAGTCACAGCCCCATCCGCCAAGTCCTTCGCATCATAGTAGACCTCCAACTGGGTCCCCGTGGTCGCCGGCACGTTGTACACGGACTTTAGGGTGGTGTCTAGGGAGCCACTGCCTTCTTCGTGGCCGTAGTATTCGAGTTCATTTATATATATTTCACCACCGTTACCGGCCAAACTTTTTACAAGTAAACGATGGTATTTGTAAAATTCGGTTGAATTCACATGACCAGTGTACACTTCGGGTCCCGGGTCAGACATACCATTAGTCTCTGTATGGAGAAGCTTCCATGTACCGTCGGTTTCCGAATTACTGCCTAATAGAACGAAACTATCGGGTCTATAGTTATCCACATCGTTAAGTGTATGAATTTTGTAATAACTCACCTTAATTCTATTGGGTGTTTGTAATGATAACCAATCACCACGATGTATCGTTCCGTCGGTATCAGTAAGAAATTTAGTATGAGTACCAGAATTTAAATAATCAAATGGTGTCGTTCCACTGTATCCTGAGTCTGATGACTGCCAGGCAGCAGTGCCAGAAGATGGTGAAATAACACCGTTAAAAACATTTTCGGGTTGTAGATCTGTATTATACGTGGCTGTGGAACTCGCACTCGCCACATACCCACTCGTCTCGGATTCGTCGTTTTGGGTCAAAGCCGCCTCCGGGTATTTCCGCAGGGGTCGATCGTGGGGTCCCGTGTATTCGGTGACCACGTTGGAGTCCACGAGGACTGCGGCGGGATTGGTGTAGAACGTGTTCCCGGTGACCGTGAGGTTATTGGAGACGAGAAGGTTCTCCGTGACGGCGTTCCCCGTAACTGTGAGGTCATCTGAAATGACGGCGTTCCCCGTAACGGTTAAATTCGAGGAAACGAGGGCGTTCCCGGTGACCGTGAGATCGCGTCCTACCGTGACATTCGCGGTTGTCGTGAAAGCCGTCGTCGCATTGTCGAATTGAAGTGTGGTTGTTGTGACATTTCCCGTATCCGATACACGCTGGAGACCGTGGGAGGGGTCGACCGTGATCCCACCAATGGTTATCCCCTGCGCGTACACGTTACCCGTTCGGAGACGTAAATGTGCGTCTTCAATATTCAGGTACGTGTTCTGATTATTGATCGACATCTAATATAGCGTAAGAAATGATTTACGTGTTATTAGGTGTGGGACAACTGCTATGCAGTTGGAACAGTGGGCCAAACAGGGTTCGCTGGGTCCTCTGTCGCATTGGGAAGGTCGCGGAGGGCTTGGCGGTAGTCGAGCCACTCCGTTTGTTTCGCGAGAGATGCGTGGGGCCAATCGGGGAGGGCGTACTTATCCGTTTTAGTGAGGAGAACGTCGCGTTCTTTGCGAAGCTCCTTTAGGGGTTGGGCCGCTACGTATTCATTCCATTTTTCAGTTAATTCTTCGAGGGTTGGTTTTGGAATGTTTTATTTATGGTAAAAAGTACTGTGCAACCATGTTTACTCTACCAGCTGCAATGCATTCATTGTAATTCACGTAATTGCCATCACTACTATGAGTAAGTAATAATATGTCACCATCTACACGTGCACCAGCTCCATTAACAGCTGAGAACATGTTATGGTAACCCCCATGATATGATACTAAGGCACAATTTGTGTCTGTACCATCTGTATGAAATGGTATACCACCTATGTGAACACCACTTGTATCTGATGTGTTTAGTCCGGAATATGTAATCATTATGTGTACAAAAACGACGTTACCTATTTTTGTGTATCGACCGATCTGTTCGGTATACGTAGGAGCATTTACAGCCCCAAAAACAGGTACAAACTTACCCTCTTCGTAAAATTTATAGTTTGGAAATGTAGTAGATGGTAAGTACAAAGGTGCCGTGATGTGCAGGGGTTGTGGGTTCGCTACACTCCCATTGCGACCCATATCGTAGAGGGTCTTGACCTCTTCGGCTGCGAGGGCCGTGTCGTAGAGTTTGATAGTAGATAAAGAAGAAGACGAATCTTCTGAAGCAGCATGTAGGGAACCTAAACGCACACTCGTAAACGTTCCAGATCCCCAATCAAGATAATATGCACTGTTGGTGTTGTTACTACCAAATGTATTGTACGTTCCGGTATACAATTCACCGTTAATGTAAAAATCAACATCTCTATTGGCGGCTGTCGTCGCACTCGTCGAATTTACGACTACGGCGACGTGATACCATACCCCAGGGCTTGGAAGTACTTTATCAGTCGTACGCTTTCCACTAGAGTGATAAACGTGTGTCAAAGCCCCGTCATTGGTGAGTGCAACCCCCGACCACTTATTTTGGCTCGTTTCACTTCCCCAAATCACCAGATAATGAGTAGCAGTATCATTGTGATCTTCGGTAGATGGTTTAAGCCAGAAGGAGAACGTATGTTGTGGCGTTCCTCGTGCAAAAATAGTTTTACCGCTTTCGACATAATCATCTGTACCATCTGATAGTGTGATCGCCTTCTCCGTCGCATCATACACCGCCTCACCATAGAACACCCCATCCAACCCCCTCCCACTCGTGTCCCTGACAGCCCCCTCGAAGGTGGGGTTCGTCGAGGTATTGTATTCCACCACGAGTCGGTCCCGACGGGGTGTATCGTCCGCGTCGAGAGCCGGCCCAATTCGGGGAACATTTAACGATTTCGTGAGGGTCAGTTGGCCGTCGTGGAGGACGGATTGACCCTGCTCACGGGTGCCGAAATAGCGGAGTTGGCCAATACTTGTCCAGCTCGGGGCCCCCACACTGCCACCATATCTTTCTTCAACCGTTAAAAGTAAGTGTTTGTAATAGTTTATGGTAGTTAATGGAATGGATATTGGGGTATTTCCCATTAAGGTATTAAGTGTAGATACTTCATCTCTTATATTATAGGCTCTTATCTGGTCCCATGTAACACCATCTTTACTACCATATATTCTACCTTTACCTGGAACTTCAGTTGGAACGCTTCCATCCACTCTCGCTAATAAAGTAACTTGATCTGGTTTAACCGCGTAGGGAAGTTCAAGTGCTACCCAGTGACATTGTACACCGTCAAAAGTGACAACATTCGATGTATCGGGTAATATGGAGCCACTAACATCCCATGTAAAACTGTGTGTCGTCCAGCCACCATTCCAACTGGTATTCAACTTATCAAACGCATTCCATGACCTATAGTTAGTCGAACCAAAATCAACTGACGCACTCGCCTTAAACATCCCATGACCTTCCATATACGTTTCGTACCCCGTCATAGCCCTCGGAGGAAACTCTTCCAAGTTGTGGGGTTCATCCAAGACCGCCAACCTTCCTTGAGGTTCCGTTGTGCCTATCCCGAGCCGACCTTTCTGTAAAGTCATCGAGGACTTGGCCCTCCCGAACTCGTCCTTTTGGGCATCCCAAATCTCGAGGGCTTGGTCCTCCCCCACGAACTTATCGTAGACCCTAAAGTTCGCCACCTTATCGATGTTCCCACCACCGATCTGGATAGGGATGGAGTCGACACCTGTGCCGTAGAATTCCATCTGAGCAATCATCATAGCATCAATTGTATCCGGGCTACCACTCCCATCCCCTATATCAGATCCACCAGCAGCCTTGGAAACCACGATAGCGAGATATTTATACGGGGTCACATCCGAACTTCGTGTGCTAGTACCCGAATCCGACCCACCGGGGTAATAATTACCACCTGGATGAGATGGTGTCGCTCCCGTGACAGTTAAAAGTGTATACCAATCAGAATCGTTATTTGAACCATATATTTTAAAGTTGCTAGGTGCTTTAAATGTGTGTAAATTCCGTGCTGAAATATACACAGAACTTAGTATAATTTTGTGTGGAAGTTCCAGTTTTAGCCATTCACCAAAATCTGTGGTTGTAGAGAGACGCTTTGCTGATGCATCTGTTGTGTTGTATACACCACCCTCGACACCACTTGTTGTTGAGTATAAACCAAAACCAGCAGCCCAATACAAAACACCATTACTATTAGGTGGAAACACTTTCCATGCCTCTGTATCATAATGAGTACTACTCGCACTCGCCACATACCCTCTCTGAGCCGGACCAGTCATCGCAATGTGCGGATACTTCAAGACATTCGTGGGATCGGGAAGGCGGACCAGGTCATTCTCGCGGTGGCCGTAGAGTTTCATGTCACCTATACCAGCTATAGTTTCTGTACCAGCTGTTGTTTCTATGACAAATCTAATATATTTATACGCTTTGGTATTAGTTGAAGTATTTATAGATACATTCGTATAACTACCACGAGTGTAATCCGAAAGAGCTAAAGAATGGTCGTGTATTAAATACCAATTAATTCCATCATTACTTCCAAGTATTTTACCTGTTCCGGGCATACGTTCGTTATAAATATCGTTGGCACCCTCTATTTGTGGTTTCAAACTGTAGTATGAAAGTTTAATTTTATGAGGTAATTCGAGTTGTATCCATTCACCATTAACTGTAGATGTACCGTTGTACGTTGTCGTTTCTGAACCATCGTGTGTACTAGGTGTACCCCCACTATAATAAGACCCAGTTACCCACGTATCATTACTGGTAGCTAGACTGTCATCGAAAGCCTTCCAAACTGGATAACTAGAACTTAATTCATTACTCGCACTCACCACATACCCACCCTGGCTGTACCCAGTCATCGCGAACGGTGGGTAGTCCCCGAAGGTATCTTCGGCTTGGTCTTCGGCCACCTTACGTCCATCCAGGTAGGTTACTCGGGACCCACCTTCACCTTGGTACGCGTAGGTCAGGTTGTGCCACGTGTTCGATTGGAGATCCAAGTTCACGGAGTCCAACTTCTCTTGATCCGAAATCGAGAAGACACACGTGTTCGAGACGTTCGCCTCCAAGTTGGAGGAATTGAACCATACGGAGACCGCATGGGGTTGGTCACCCTCCAAGAAGGTGTTGGCTTCGACCGAAAGGTTCGATGTGAGGGTTCCGTTGAGGGTCCAATACTTACCGTCCGTGACGTACGTCGATTGGTTCCCCGAAGGGTCGGGACCACCCGAGATTTGGTTCGTTCCCTGACCTGTCGCACCATCGACCAGGACTTGGACACCCGTCAGTTGTGGGTTATTGAAACGGGACATGAAAGTCGTATCGACCGAATGGTCACCAGCGGGTGTGTATTCTTCGTAGCCGTAGTATTCTATTTCATCGATCCACACTGTATCATTTCCACTGGGAATAGTTTCCGTGAGAAATGCGATATATTTATAAGCAACGGTCGAACCGATATTTAAAGTATTCTTATTTTGATTCGGTATACTTGTCAAATCTTTTATGATTGCCCACGACGAATCGTCATCACTTCCGAGGAGTTTCCCAGTTAATGGTCTACGACCCGAATGTAAATCAGCTTCGATATACATCGTTTCGACCTTTATTTTGTGTGGTAATTCTAATTTTATCCATTCACCATCGTAACCACCTATTCCACGACCTCCTTGATACACGTCTGTACCAGAATTCCACGAACTACTCGCACATATCCACCCACTTGTGTGGTCTCCATTAAATGCACGATAAGGAACACGTCCGTTTGTGGGGTGGGTACTACTCGCAGTGATTGTGTAACCCGCTTGTTTGAAAATTAAACCACCATCTGTCCCCCCTTCACCCATATCCATCTTGGACGTGTCTTCAAAAACAATCTCCGGATACTTTTTTAAGGTTGGCGCGACCCGCCCGTGAGGTCCCGAAACGTCCGTGATCACGTTGGAATTGTGCTGGATCCCTTTCGTTTGGATACGGCCTGTGGTCGTATCGATCATCGTGTTCGATGTCCCGACGAACGTAACCGCGTTCGCATACCGAATCTCGAGGTTATCCACCGTCTGTTCCAAAGACATATCTATTATGAAGGGAGGTTTTTTTAAACTGGTGGAAACCCGAAGGACGGGGCAAGTGCTTCGCACTTGGAACTCTTCTTTCTTGCAAAGTGGGTTGCACTTTGGAGGAAAAGAAGGAGTGAGTGGGATCCCCGGGTACCGAGCTCG
>JGI24916J38487_100993_pt1 | contig 38583 bp, 57 predicted proteins | sample LinPfosmplate4_FD_38487 | JGI IMG/M metagenome (IMG submission 38487) | reverse complement strand
TCGAGCTCGGTACCCGGGGATCCCACTCCGCTTTGTCTATTACGTCAGTCCAATTATCTATCAATTGGACCTCACCATTGAGTTTGGTGACTAAATTTGTATACGCGAGTAAATCACCCAATTTGTTTATCTTTACAGAAGACATACCACCCGCCTTTGGTTCCATTTGGACTGTCATTTGCTTTGTAAATAAAGAAAAGTTTGTGTGCCTTTTAAATTTTGTATTGAAATATGTGGTATTAGGGGAACCAGAAATATGTTTATCCTGTTCACCACGGGACACAAGCTGGGCAAGAGCTCCACCGGACATGGTTTTCTATATTAGATTCACATTATTTATTTAAGCATCGCAACTTCACCATGTTGTTCATCCCAATCTTCGGGGTCGGTATACTCCTTCTCACTTGGATCCTCATAGAATTCCTGACTATCCTTAATCATCATAGTCCTCACAGTTTCATACAAAACAGAAGTCAGGGCAAACTTGTAGGCTAGAAACCCAACGAACGTCGCTCCATAGTCAAAGTCAAAAGCGAATGGAGCGTGATTCCAAGACACTTCAAAAGCTGCTGCGCTGATCGGCGCGATAAATTCCTTTTGGATAGCAGACTTTTCAAACTTATCGACCCTATCCGATAGAAGACTGATATACGCGTAAGAAGTCAAAGCACCGAGAGCGGCGGATACACCCTGGTCAGCACCCTGTGTGATAAAATACGAAGCACTTAGGGCGGAGCCACATCCAGCTGTTGTCTTCTTGAGACTCTTCTTGAGATTCGTATATCCGACAAGATTAGATGAGGCGATGGTAAAGGCCATTTTCTAATTTTCATTGTTAACAATACTTTATCTAACTTAAAAATTATAAACCATGATGATATATGCGGTGTCAGTTGTGTAGAAAGAAATGTGGTATTCCGATGGATTGCAATCACTGTAAGGGACAATTCTGTATAAGCTGTTCAAACCTCGAGAAGCATAAGTGCTCTGGTCTTCGAGCTAAGATCGAGAAGGATAAGAAAACTCTAAGCAAACAAATCGCATTCGAACCACCACCAAAGTGCTTAAAAATATAATTTTCTCAGCAAATAATAAACAATGACTCCAGTACTCGTTTCTGTAGACAAGGCGGGTGATCTCAAAATCGGACGCAAGAAGTGTCGTCTCTACAAGAAGGATGAGGTGGTGAAGGTTGCCAAGAAGTATGGTATCAACACTGAGAAGAAGACTGTCGGTGAGCTCTGTGGTGCCATTAAGTCGCGCGCCCGGAGCTCCCCCACGAACAACATTCCACTCGCGAAGCTGCACCCCGAGGCTGCCAAGAAGCGCGCTGCTGCGAAAAATATGAGATCTGTGGTTAAAAATTATATGAATAGGTTCGTAAATAAACTCGATAAAGATGAACGTAATATGCTCAAAAAGAAGATCTGTCAACCTTAAAAACCCTCTTCGTACCCTCGTCAACTTCAGAGATGAATTTAACAACTTCCGTATCAGCGCTCGAATCTCCCTCATCGAGAAAGACACTGGTAAACAGATTTCTCAGACAAATCTGGATTTCCAGGTCTACAGGAACGGAAATTTCAGAATGGGTAAATGTACATAAACTGGAGTACACGAAATCGTCCACGTAAGAATCGTAGATGTGTCCCGGTGGGAATACGTGTATATCACTGTTTAGCCATAACAACCCCTTAACTTCACTCGCAAAGGCCTTCATCTCGTAGTTCCCCGTACCTCCGATAGGGGGTTCAGTCATGGGCTCGTCGCCGGTATTCCTCGCCGTGTTCTGTGTACCAAACCCAGACCCAAACCGATCACGCGTCCCGACCCAGCCGCCGTTGCGCGTGCCAGGGCTAACGCTAAAGCTGTCATACGTAAATTATATATGAGATCAACAAGAAAGCCTGAGACCCTGAAGGAGATCAACCGTATGTCTGCTCGCAGGGTTGTGAAGCTTGCTAAGGAACTTCGTCCATTGCTAAACGCTTAAAGAATTGATGACCCGTGTATTCGGGCTGAGATGTCCGAGTGGTCTAAGGAGGACGACTTAAGATCGTTTGTGCTATGCACGCGCGGGTTCGAACCCCGCTCTCAGCATCCATAGGCTTGTAGTGAAACGGATATCACTTTGGACTTCTAATCCAACATTCCGGGTTCGATTCCCGGCAAGTCTGACATAAAGAATTAAATGTATTGTACATACAGTATGCAAATATTCGTCAAAACTCTCACTGGTAAAACTATTACATTGGAGGTTGAATCCTCTGACACAATCGATAATATCAAAGCAAAAATTCAGGATAAGGAGGGTATCCCACCCGATCAGCAAAGACTCATCTTCGCTGGTAAACAGTTGGAGGATGGACGAACTCTATCTGACTACAATATTCAGAAGGAATCTACTCTACATCTCGTTCTTAGACTCAGGGGTGGAGGTAATGATGAATCCAAAACAGTAAAAAAGAAACGCGAACCTGGGCCATATATGATTTTCTGTAAAAAAATGCGTCCAAAGGTTGTGAAGGAAAATCCGGAACTTACATTTGGTGAAGTTGGAAGAAAACTCGGTGAGATGTGGAGGGAACTCAGTGACCAAGAGAAAAAAAAGTATACGAAATGAGTATATGCTCGGGTTCGGCTTTCTGTTACGATTTGTACTGAAGGAGCGAATTAAAAGAGGTATATCACCCCGAGATTCGGTAACACGCTTAAGGGATACGTTCCATAAATAAGTAGATGTCTCTCAAAGTTAAGAAACTCACGTTTGATGCTATTGTGCCTACTCGTGGTTCTGATGGTGCTGTTGGATATGATCTGTATAGCTCCGAAGATGCTGTCGTACCGAATCAGGCGGGGCGAGCTTTGGTAGGGACTGGTATCACAGTGGTGCTTCCCCCAGGGGTTTATGGGCGGGTAGCTCCTCGTTCTGGTCTCGCAGTGAAGCACTGTATCAATGTTGGTGCGGGTGTTATTGACCCAGATTACACCGGTGAAATTAAAGTCGTCCTATTCAACCACGGAATGGATGACTTTGAAATCAAGAAGGGTGATCGTATTGCTCAACTTGTTCTTGAACGTTGTGAGACTCCTCCAATTGAGGAGATTAACATCGTTGAAGATACTGAACGTGGGTCGGGTGGATTTGGATCTACAGGTCAATAAAAGGGTTGGGGTCTTCTCCTCATGAAGAAGATACCGACAAGGATGGACATAATCACAGAACACACTATCAAATATAACGTATAAGATGTTTTCTCAGTGGACCCTTCGGTGGACCCTTCGGTGGACCCTTCGTTTTCCCGCCCGGCGAGCATGTCGTTATACGCATCCATTGTGGACTCCTCCGTGGACTCCTCCGTGGACTCCTTATTATTTCCAAAACAATTTTCGGTTGTGACGTATTTATCCTTTTCCTCTGTTGTGCATGCATTGGGGTCAGAGCATTCTCCACATGAATCACCCTCTTTGCATTTACAACATTGTTGCATTGAATTATCCGGAAATGTTACGTTGTTGGCTGGAGCCATGTACCCCGACTTGCATACATCAACACTGACTGCCCGGCAGCCTTCTGGGATAATTTCTATAGAACGGCGTGTTCCACCCCCCTGTATTCTTTCTCGAGAGTCAATACTACAGCTATCTAAGGTCATTACTATTGTAGTTGAATATTTTTAATGATTACATCTACAGGTCAATAAATTCATCTTTGCAAAACCACAAATCCTCGGGTGTGGGTAGAAATAGTATTCCATGACTCATGACCATCGACAATTTGGCTTTTGTTACAGTATTGTGAGTATGTAAGATCCATCTTTCCCAGTATTCTGCTCGAAAGAAGTCTTCCCAATCCTCCTCAGAACTTTCCCTGATTCCCAACATTCCTCTATGTATCTCACACGGGTCCGTCTCAATTCGCAGCTCCTTAGGAATGATAGCCCCCTTCCTAAGTAGTTGTGCACGCATCAAACGAGGATTTTTGTGGTCTGGGTAGTGTTGGACACCTACCTCACCAAAGTCAATTGTCCTTTTATTCGGTAAAGTTACTCTCAATTTGTGGGTCACGGATGGACTCGGTTGTAATACGACATGCATAGTACTCACTCATGTGAAAATTAATAGAGTGTATAAACACATATTAAAAGGTAGACACTAAATCAAATATATGAGTCACCAGGATTGGACTCCCATAATCATTCATGGAAGATCAGCTCCCATGAAACTGAATCCTCCTCAGAAACAGTTCGAGCGCACGAAGGAACAGAAGCTTGAAGATGAGGAACTGGGTGTGCACAAGAAGGTGCCACTCTCCACGGCGAAGATGATTCAGCAGGGGCGTATCTCTAAAGGTTTCAGGACACAAAAAGATTTAGCAGCAGTAATTGGTGTGAATGCGAGTATCATCAACTCATATGAATCGGGTCGAGCTATTCCAGATCCGGTTATCCTCCAGAGGTTGAGAAGAGTATTGGGTGTGAAGTTAAAGTAATCCTTTGTAAGTGCCAGCGATGTAGTAGACATCTTCGAACCCGAGTTCCTCCAATTTCTCTGCCGCAAATCTGGCCCTCTGCCCAGTGTTGCAGTAGACGAGTAAACCTCTCTTGGGAAGTTCTGTGGTGGTCTTCTCGCTAATCTTGTCGACGGGGATGTGAAGCGCTCTGGGGTAGTGACCAACTCTCCATTCAGTGACTGTGCGAACATCGATGACCTTCTTTATCTTCCCCTTCTTGATGAGGCGCTTAGCTTCGGATGTGGAAATGAGGTTCTGACCCATATAGGTGTATGTGAGAGCAGCGGTGAGACCACCCGCCATGATAAGGGGAATCATTTACTATATCTCAGATTTGTTTAGCGTTAAATTCACAATTTTTTAACCGCACCGTATTTCAACTATGCGCGTCTTGGAGCTTTTCAAAGGCACTGGGAGTGTATCTAAAATACTGGAACCCGCGGGGCATGAGATAATAAGTTTAGATATAATCAAAAAATTTAAACCGACACATTTATGTGACATACTCGACTTCGATTACAAACAGTATCCCCCAGGACACTTCGATGTCATATGGGCATCTCCAGAGTGTAAGATATACTCACAACTCCAAACCACGAATGTGGGACCGACCCGAAAGTTTAAAACAAAGGAAGAACTGGAATCTGTTCGTCGTGAGAATGGCAAGTATGTAGAGAAAGTGTTAGAGATTATTGAGTATTTCAAGCCGACCGAGTGGTATATTGAAAATCCCTACTACTCGGCCATGAAGGATCTCCCTTGTATGCTTGAACTTAAATCATATCGGTTCGACTATTGTCGATTTGGTTTTGATTACAAGAAACCTACTCGTGTATGGACAAATCGCACAGACCTGGAAGATCACCCCTGCACCTGTCCAAACAGGCAACACAGACACAGAATCGGTATCACAACCCCGGGTCAAATTTACAACGGTGGGGAGGCGGACACGACAAGCACACTCGACCGCTATCGGATACCTCAAGAACTTTTACGTTATCTTTTCGCCAAATATTTATAATATTGGTTTATGATATAGATGAGTTTTTTTACAGTTGTCGGCGTCTTGATCACATCTTCTTGTCTTACAAGTTCTGTGAGATCTGCCATGGCCACATCTGTCACCACAGCCACGTCTACGAAGGATGAAAGTGAGGTTATTGTCATCGGTGGATCCCAAAGTAGCACTGAGAATTACATAAGTATGCCCAACACAGAAGAAGTTCCAGTAAGCTTCTCGGAGTATCCAGTTTATGCTTATGACCAAAATTCAAATAGTGATATGCACGCCGAGTTCTGGAAAACAAACAAGGAATGTCCAGGTGGGGGGCATGATTGTTTATACACTGAAAAGGTTGAAAATGGTCGTGTTACAGGTATCACCGATAAAGATGGAAATGATCTTATTCAGCAGTTTGTAGATGATTTATATGATGGAAAATTGGTAAAGTTGGATGAAATGATAGAAGAAAAGGGTGAAAGACTCCAAAAAACAAGGAAACTATCTGATGATAATAAGGTTATGATGAAAATGGGTGAAGAATGGAAAGAAGTGGAACCAAATAAACAATATACGATGGAACATGGAAGTGGTAGTTCCTCGTGGACACAAACGATAGAACTTCCGGTTGGGCAATATCTTCTTATTCTGATGATGCTTTACAAAATGACTGGAAAACCAAAACCACGGGTTGTCATTGACCTACCAGCTAAAAAACGAGAGACATAAAGATTATATACTCTTAGTCATTAAATGAACTCCAAAAAAACTACCGAAACAACAACACGACTTTCCCCCATCGAACTTGAAGCCAAGTATTCCGAAAGTAGGAAAGCAGCTGTCGAAAAAGCACTTCAAGGTGAAAATGTCCGATACAAGTCTAAATGTGACCCGATTAAGTTCAAGGAATTCTTGGAACATCGCCTCACAATTTGGGATGAATTGAAGGATAAGACGTTTCATAGCAAACGTATGTATGAAAAGACAGTCAAGATTTTAGATAATTTTGAATAATTTTCGTGTTGCGAGACAGTGTAGGTAGGCTCAACTTTGCCTTCTGAGAGATGATGTTCCTGTCAACATAAGGTTTCAAACACAGATGTAAGACACACACCGCGACTGTCTTTGAACGTTTACCCATGAGTTCTTCACACTTTTCCAATTTTTTGGACATGAGCAAGGCGTCATGTCGGACACTGGGAGAAGCGTTGAATATTTCAAACAATTCATTCAAATGATTGTCTTTGGAGACTATTTTTTTAGTTTTTTCCTGTTGAATTCTCATTAGTTCATCTGCAAAGATCAATTTCGTCCTAGAGAGTTCCAACTTGAGAGCTTTGTATTTTCTTTTCCACTGTTGACCCTGACGAACCTGTGATATAAGGTGTGAGACATTCGTCTTCACACCACGGACAGCCTCAAGAGTGGAGCGTTTTTTCGTCATTTTTACTTGATATTTCTAAAAATAACATTTCACTTAGGTTTTGAATTTTAGTTACCGAACGCTACACCACCCATACCATTCTTGATACGAAGAATGTTATAGTTGACAGCGTATACGCGGTGATGATGGTTACCATTCTGGGGAGCGCTGAACGTCAACTTCGCGTTATCGATACGCGAGAAGTTGAGGCTGCCTGTGGGCTGCATCTTGGACATGGTGAGACAGAACGGCCAGGAGAAGGTCGCGAGATCGTCGAGGATGTTGTCGGGGAGATCGGTGGTGTGCATCTCACTCACGACATCGTGATGATACACATCGGAGGTGTCCTCAAAGAGGGCCACACCGTTAATGTATAGGGAAGAGGTCCCAAACTTGAAACCGTCGGTGGCGTGGTTCCACACAGCACCGTTCGCGTTACCCGATACGACGTGGAGAGACTTCACGGGGTGGTTAAAGTAGGTGATGTCAACATCCTTGTCAGTCCTGGAGAAACGCTGGTTCTGGACCTGAGTGATGAGCATCTCGTGTTCCTTGTCGGTGAAGTATTTACGCTCATCAGTATCAAGGTAAATATAGTTACCAAACACCTTGGGGGTTGTGGAAGGGGTGAACCCGTCACGGCACTTGATACGAATCTCTACGTCATGGTATTGAAGAGCCAGTAGGGGGAGAGCCTTGGACCAGTCTTCACCGAAGAAGAAAGGAAGCATGTAGTAGTTACCACCGTGGTTCTCCTTCTTGTGGTTGAGGCTCACACAGAACGAAGCCTTGGCAGCCGAGTCCCTCATGAGAGGGTTGTGAACACCCTGGATGAAAAGGGCGTCCATGGTGGATACCATCTGACCACCGATCCACAGAGAAAATTCAGTGAGATCCGTAGAGGATCTCTTGAAGAAACCATTGTCGTTATTTTGTGTAGAAGCGATGTTATCAGCCTCTATCCAGACATAGCTCAGAAGATCACCCTTCGAGCGAACAGGGATGATAACCTCATTACCAGAACCAAAGGAGCTGATGTAGTCCATGCGCTCAGGCTTCATGGCGAAGTTGGTGTAACGTTTATAGTTTTGACGGAAAAAGCTTACTTCAGGCTGACCAGTGATGTAGACGTCCTGGGCACCTACAGACACAAGTTCTATTAAAGCGGCAGACATTTATTAATAAATGATATTAAAATTTTGGCCGGTTATATATACATGGTAGTATTCCAGGCTTTGACATGGGAGGCTAGAGATTCTGGAGATGAACACTTGATCAGCATCTTTGGCAAGACAGAGGATGGTAAATCTGTATGTGTCACGACTGAGTTCAAGCCATACTTTTTTGTAAAATTGCCACGTGGAACTGAACAAGGTGATGTTGAACTTCTCTATGATAAATTGGAAACGATGAAAAAGGGTTGCCTGACTGGTTACTCCTTGACAAAACAAAAAGATGTCTGGGGATTTCAAAATAATGAGGAATTTTTCTTCATGCAGTTAACATTTAAGAACTTAGAATCGAGGCGTAAAGTGAACTCGATTTTCATGTATAATGATGCGTTTAGAAAATATCACGTCTACGAGTCGAACATAGACCCTGTCCTGAGACTCATGCATAGGACTGGCATCCAGTCCACGGGGTGGTTAGACACTGGCACGAGGTGTATTCGATCTCACCTGGCAAACGTTGATCTTGACATCTGGTGCAATGACTGGACTGAACTGAAACCAGTGAACCGCGATGACATCGCTCCTTTCGTAGTGGCTTCATTTGATATTGAATGCAACAGTTCCACAGGTAAATTTCCAGACCCAAACGTCCCCGGCGATGCATGTTTCCAAATTGCAGTGTCGTTGTGTAAATTTGGAAGTGAAGAACCATACGAGAAAACGTGTCTGTGTTACAAGGATACGACAGGTGAAGACGTGGTTAGTTTTAAAACTGAACGAGAACTCCTACTCGCTTTCAAAGATTTCGTGCGAGAAAAAGATATTGATATCATGACTGGTTGGAATATCTTCGGTTTCGATCTCGAATACATCTACCGACGGGCTGCCATGAACGGATGTGGACTTGAATTCTACCAGTTGGGAAGACTAAAAAACACCGAGTCCCACATGGTTCAAAAGAAGCTGAGCTCAAGCGCTCTTGGGGATAATTTCCTCAAACTACTTCCGATGCCTGGACGTTTCATATTCGATTTGTTTCACGAAGTCAAGAAAGGTTACAAATTGGATTCATACAGTCTGAACAACGTGTCGAAACTGTATCTCGGTGATCAGAAAATTGATATGCCACCAAAAGAAATGTTCGCTCGCTTTGTTGAAGAAGACCCGGTAAAGTTGGGTGAAGTGGCTGATTACTGTATCAAAGATACACTCTTACCTCACAGACTCATGAAGAAGATGTGCATTCTGCTGAACTTGGTTGAGATGGCTAAAGCTACGTGGGTTCCAATGTCCTTTTTGGTTGAGAGAGGTCAGCAAATCAAGGTATTCAGTCAACTTTCCAAAAAGGCTCGAGAACTGGGATATATGGTGCCTACCATTAAGTATGGATCTATACCCGAAGAGCCCTATGAGGGTGCTACTGTCTTGGAAGCTCAAAAGGGTGCGTATTATACACCCATCACAGCTCTAGACTTTGAAGCACTATACCCGTCGATCATGACAGCTCATAATCTGTGTTACTCCACATATGTCATGGATGAGAGGAGGTATGGGAACATCGAGGGAATCACATATGAGACGTTCAAGATTGGAGACAAGACATACAAATTTGCGCAAGATGTCCCAAGTTTGCTGCCCGCTATTCTAACAGAACTGAAACAATTCCGTAAGAAGGCGAAGAAGGATATGGCAGCTGCAACTGGATATATGAAGGAAGTCTACAATGGAAAGCAGTTGGCCTATAAGATTTCTATGAACTCTGTGTATGGTTTCACAGGGGCGGGGAAAGGTATCCTCCCATGCGTTCCGATTGCGTCTACAACAACATGTAGAGGTCGCGCTATGATTGAAGAGACTAAGAATTATGTGGAGACAAACTTCCCTGGAGCCAAAGTGAGATATGGAGACACTGATTCTGTCATGGTAGAGTTCGATGTCGGTGATCGTAAAGGTTTGGAGGCGATTGAATATAGTTGGGAAATTGGTGAAAGAGCTGCGGAGGAATGTAGCGCCCTTTTCAAAAAACCAAACAACCTAGAGCTTGAAAAAGTCTATTGGCCCTACTTCCTCTACAGTAAAAAACGATACGCCGCGAAGCTTTGGACAAAAGGTAAAGATGGAAATATGAACATGGATTACGTTGACGTGAAAGGTCTACAACTTGTTAGACGTGATAACACGCCTCACATGCGAGAAGTTTGTAAGGAACTCTTAGACGTCGTCCTGACCTCAGGGGATACGGGTCCACCTAAAGATCTAGCCAGGAAGAGGGCCAACGAGCTGCTCTCAGGTGAAATCCCCAACGAGAAATTGATCCTGAGTCAATCCCTGTCTGATACCTACAAAGTTGGTGGTAAATCCGTTTCAATCACGGGGCCAGAATGTGGGTTAATTAATCAAGCCCATGTTCAGGTCGTCAGGAAAATGAGAGAAAGGAAACCCGGTTCCGAACCACAATCCGGTGACCGAGTTCCATACATACTAACAAAGACTGACGATCCAAAAGCAAAGGCATTTGAGAAATCTGAAGATCCAAAATACGTCGAGGAAAATAACATTCCCGTAGACTATCACTACTACTTTGTGAACAAATTCCTCAACCCCGTCTGTGATCTTCTCGACCCCCTGTTTGAGGACACTAAACAGGAAATCTTTGGAGAAATCATTGATGCCCACAAGCCACCACCCAAAAAGAGAGAACCTTCTATAAGCACCATGAAGAAGGAGCAGTTGATTGAGGAGTGTCAGAGATGTAACCTCGACGACACTGGAAAAGTCGCGGATCTCAAGGAACGTATTAAAGCATATAGGGATCGTAAAAATTCGGTTGACGACCTATTTAAAACTTACGAACAAAGTATACACAAGGATGATTGAGGCTAAGGCAAGACTCACGAAACTCGTTATAAATAAGACTAAAGACATCTTGTTAAGTCAACTCCCAGGTGAAATAGAGACTGACCTAAATGAAATCGTATGTGATCTCGTCCAGGAAGGTATTGAGGCGTACCATTCTGAACAGATGAGTAAGACACTTGAAAATATTTCAAAGAAACATCAGATTCCATTGGAGCTTCTTCTACGTGATGTATCCGGTGTTACTGACACGGAACGTTGCAAAGGAAAGAAAAATGGTGAGATTAGATGTAAGTTTAAGGCTGGTGAGAATGGTTACTGTAAATATCATCATCAACAAGGCGATAAAATAAAGCCGAGGTGTCTACCAAATTTGCAGTTACACAATCACGGCCCCGAAAAAATGAACGTTCCAGGATGCCCGGGCTGCGAACGAAAGGGACTTATAGATTTGAGTCGTTTGTTTTCCAATGAATAAATCCAGCATTCTGCTAACATCAATCAACCAATTTTACACAGACGAATATAACAGGAATAAGCTACTCACAATTCTAAATAAATCGAGTGGGATTTCACTCAGAAACCTTGAATGGTTCATCACGAACTATGCAAAAAAACATAACACTTCGTTCAAGACGAATGATGGGAAACTTTTCACGGTTCATTGCGCATACAAATCTAGCTTGGATGGATACAGTAAAAAACTATTCGACCCTTTCTGTAGAGCTGAAAAATTCACGTATCACATTCCAGGAACATCTCAAGAAATTCAGACCACCCTCGCTCAGCTGAATTTCATCAAATGGTGTATAAAAAACAATATCATTGACTATATCTACAATAATAAACAAAATCTATTCACTAGGTCATGTAATCAAAAACTTGTGTCATAACACCATCTTTTATGCGAATGAAGTTCATCGTTTTAGCCAAAATATGAAAACGTCTATTATGCCAGGTGTTCTCGTGCTTACTGGAGAACAGGTTTCCGTGTAATATAGGTTCCTTCACAACGCTAAAATTTACATGACCAGAAGCGTCGCCATCATTAGGGTAAAGTGCAAAACTGTAAGAATAGAACCTCCGTGTGATTGGGGTATTTCTATGATGCAACCTGGGTTGGAGAATTCTTAAAAAGTGTGGGGACCCTGTGTGCTCGTCCAAGATTTCTTCACCATCGAAAGTGAGTGTAACATAGTCGATGTGCTCATACCGCAGAGCTGGGTCGACTTCAAGACTGGAAGAGTTTAGGGGTAACTCATTATAATTTGAAGTTCCACCGAAAGCATTGTTTTCTGTGTACAGCACGAAAAAGTACAACTCTTGAACCAAATTGGTGAAAGAGAGTCGCATTTTAAATTTTGGTTCGGTGTTCCCACCATCTTCATCGACAAGGATGTCATTGTACTGTATTTGAGTAATCGCGAAATTGTGGTCACGATTCATGACTTTGATTTTCTCGACAGGATCCAAAAAGACACATTCGGTAGACAATCTGAGGTCGTATGGCTTGTAAGTGACCAAATCATTTGCATCCGCTCCAAGAAAACCCTCAAACCCCACCTCTTGGTGTCCAGAAACACATATACACTCTTCAACGTTACGAAATTTAACCTCGACTTCAATTTCCTGCCTCATCAACGCACAAACGGGTAAGGCGAGTTTTGGGTGGTTGTGGAAGTAAAATGGAATCTCTATACAAACATCTCCACCAAGCTGTCTCGGATAAGGCCTTGTTTTTGAAAGTCTACTATTCACTGCAGCTGGGTTCGAACTCACATCTCTCATAGACAGATCGAATAAATTTAATTGTTTTGTCGTCGGGTATTCCATTTCAGCGTAGAGATCCAAATATTCTGTCGTGATGTGTTGAATGACTATACCACCGACAGATAGTGTGATGTAGTCTATGAAATTACTCGCTTCACCATAAATATAATCCCCGTTGGGGTCAACCCCGTTTGCTAAGACTATGTCCGGTAAGCTAAACATGAGGTTAACACCCTTCAAAATATCACAGTGATCATACGGTATGTTGAATCTATGTATTTCACCATACTCGAAGTCTTTATTAGAAGGAATGTCGATAAATTGTAAAGAAAAATTAGAGTGTTTCTTGAAATTTTCTTTAAAAAAAGTGAACTCAGGATTTTCAGTCGTGTACAAATCTAAAAGACCTTTCGACTCGAGCTGAATACTCCCTGCCATACTAATATAAGACAATTAATAAAATTTTAAGCCAGCTAACCCGGAATCAAACGATAAGATGTTGTAGTTGATGGCATATACACGAACCTGTGTTTCTTCGTTGGAATACCCCCTCACAAACAAGGTGTTGTCATTTGGATTGACATATCTGTCCTGTTCCTTAAATTCAATGGTAAACTTTTGATGAATGATCCTGCTCATGTTCAACTGCCCTGTCGGGTCGCTACTGTCAGGGTCGAGTGCGAAGGAATACATTCCAAACTGACCTTCACCAGTGTCTGGTATGTTCATATGATTTTTAAAAGGTTGGACCACCGATAAAAAGTGACCATTCTCTCTAAAGAAGATGACATTATTTAAGCACAACTCGGCATTCTTTATTTGTCTGAACCTATAGTTGTTAGTCGTGTCGTTTGAGTTATTGTACATGGGCTCACCCAAAAAGAATAATTCTTTCACGGGGTGCTTGAAGTCCAAAAGAAACACCTTCTTATCGTCACCAGGTTTCAGTCGTGTCTCTTTATGTTGGACCTGTGTGATGAGATACTCCATGTGATTCGCTTGGAAGGCGGAACGTTCCATCTCGCTCAAATACACATGCTCCGTAGTCAAAAATATCTGATCGATGAACTTCTCAGACTGATCGGTGATCGGAGGTAAGTTCGTGGCTGTCGACTTATAGGAGTAATACTTTTCCCTATCCACAAGTTTTATTCTTATCGACACTTGTTGCTTGGTGAGTTTACACAAGGGAATGGCGGATTTATTGTTTCTCGTAAAGTAAAAAGGCAATTCCAATGAAAACTTTGTGGGGTAATAACCCTGTGGCATAGAAACTTCTCCACCTCTATACAACCCAATATCTTTGTGCTGATCAGATGTGTCCAACTTATTTCTCATGTAAATGTATTCACCCGAGATTCTGTCAATCACCTGCTCACCAATTAACAACTCGGCGTATTCGATGAGCTTTGTGATAGGATTCGCGACTGTCCTCATAGCATCATAGTCACCACGCCACAGCACCGTAAGGGATACAGAATTTAGTAAATCACTCTTCGTGCTAGGTATCCTCACAGTCAGAACTTCACCAAAATCCGAGTTTCCTGTGAATGGAATGTCACTGAAATCTATACCAAATGGTGTGTGTCGCCTAAATGTGTATATAAAGTGTGAATAGTCTGGGCATTTTGTGATCCACTCATCCTGAACACCTTTGACACAGAGGTACATTCTATTATTAAGTATCTTTTTTTTAATACTCAATTGTCATGAAACCTCCGGAGAAGTTAAACTTCTGCAATTCGAGATAATACAGGTGCAACTCAAACTCACCCGAGAATATTTGGTCATTCGCGGGGTCTGGTGATGCACCCACAATACTTTGATCAGCGTTCGGTAAAAGTTTGTTTATCTCAAATTCAATCATAGTCCTGTCAGAATTTAAATTTGCAAAGTCGAGGGTGCCAGTAGACTTTTCGTGTAGAAGATGAAGAGCGAAACTTTGTGTGTATATATTGATCCTGTCGTCAGTCACACCCAAATCAAATTTGTAGGGAACCGCATACTTGTAGTGTTCGTGGCTTTCCATGAGCGTGTTTGGGAAACTTTCCCCATTCAGAAAGAAACGAGCCTTTTTCATGATTGGGGTGTTCCGTGTAATCATCGAGACGGACAAATTTCCAGAGTTCCATTGTAAGTCTTCCGCTCGACTTCTCACAAATGTAACATACCTATGTGTCGACTTAGTTTGTGTAGTAAATAATTTGTCTCTGAAGAACCAATGGAAAGCCTTCACCTTCGATTTTGGTTCTAAATTTACTTTAAAGGTTGAATCAGATTCGGGTGTCGTGGTGAAAGGTGTATGCTTTTTTAAAACGTTCACTAGAATGTCATGACCAGATTCTACCATGTACAACCTCTCTTCACTGCTAAGTTTTATCTCCTCACTTATCAACTGGAAACTGTTCAACTCGATGATAGCCGGGGTGTGATTATTTTCTGCACCTTGCCACCACGTCTGTGGATGAAACACGAGTTCGAACATAATTTTTTGCTTGTGAACGGCACATACGGGGAAGTAGTGACGATCTTCAACTTCCTTGCGTAGTTCCGTCTTTCCATACTTACGTGAAAAGAAAAATGAAAGTGGGATTATGAATCTATTTGAAGGTCCGTAACTGGAGGGGGCGGAGATACCAGGTGTAAAGTCTTGTGACATGTTTTGAAGCACCAGGTTACCCTTCTTGGACTGTGGATCCAAGTACAGAGACTCGTGTATCATCTCCCAGTCGTCGGTGATTTCTTCAACCCTGATGTCATCCACATACATCGTGATACTTTTGAGAAATCCTCTACCGAGTGGGGTAGTATAGTTCACGTCAACAGTCTCCTTGGCTGGTAAGTTAACTTTGAGATAGAGGTTGGTGAGTAAGTCTCCCATGTTTTTGGGGTCATACTCAACCTTGACAGTTTGGTTGAAAGGCCACCCTGCCGCACGACCTGGATTCAAAACATTTTTAGTTTTATGAAACTTTCTAAATTCTGAATGTCTCTTCACATCTTGATAGTCGAAGAAAGTCTTCTCTGGGTCTTTGGATAACAAGTAAGTGTCCTGTTTTCCAAAAGCTTTCAAGGAAAGTCTAGCAGCTTCACCCATACTTATCTATTAACTACATATTTTTAATATCATTCCCCCACATGTCGAGGTGTCCCATAGCTTCCAGTAACGAGAGTTCCTTCTTAAGATTGTTCGATTCTTCAATCAAAGCCTTGACACGCTCTTCTGTGTAGTCGATAGTCTTAATGTGTAACAGGTAGTCATAGGAACCATCAACCTTTGGGAAAGACTGCCCGATTTCACGCTCGAGGTCTTGCTTCTTCTTTTTGAAGACCACGATATCCCCTTCGACAACTCTCTTGACAAACTGAGCACGATAAGAACACATATCAGATCTCTTCTTGGTGCTGGCGATGAGATGTGCCTTCCTCTTCTTGTAATACTCTATGCGAAGGTGGATGAAATCCACGAGAATCGCTTCTGCGCTGTCATACTTACAGATACCCTTGGTGGGGTGGAAAAGGTGCATGTTCGTGTCACGAATCGTCTTTTGAAGTTTGAGATCCTTCACGATATCCTTACCATCATACCCCTGTATGACGAAATCAACATCTTCCGTCGTGCTATTGTTCGTAAAACTTGCGATGACCTTTTTCTCAACAAGACTATCCAAATGTTCCTTGTAGTCTTGGGTCCATCTCCCTGGTGGCAGCTCGGTAACTCTGATGGTAGTCCCTATAACCTGCCAAATACCCTCAGTTGTCCAACCCCCCGTTTCATCCTCGAATACACGACCCTTGAAACCCTTGAACCATGGCTTCATTTTCTTCTGTTCTTTACCATTCACAAAACTCGTAATATTCTCCTTAATGTCGTCAGGATTGAAAGGTGGGACGTAGCAACTGAATCCCGTCCCGATGCCTTCAGTTCCGTTGACCAGCACAGTGGGAATGACTGGCATGTAGAATTCGGGTTCAATGGAACGCCCATCATCGTTGAGATACGTGAGAACGGCATCATCCTTAGGATCGAAGATCTTTCGCGCGTCATTCGACAACCGCGTAAAAATATACCTCGTCTGAGACGCGTCCTTACCACCCATGAGACGAGTTCCAAACTGACCACAGGGTTCGAGGAGATTGATGTTGTTTGATCCAGTGTAGTCGTTGGCCAACTTGACGATGGTCTCGGCAAGGGAAACTTCACCGTGGTGATATGCGCTCTTCTCAGCCACATACGCCGCGAGTTGCGCAACTTTCATCTCGTCCCGCAAATTCTTCTGGAAGCATGAAAACATCACCTTGCGCTGAGAAGGTTTGAGACCATCACAGACGTGTGCGATGGAACGCTTGAGATCAGCGAGACTGAAATTGACTAGGTCCTTGTGGACAAAGTCAGTGATAGCCAGTTGCTTAACATTACCATAAGCCACCTCCAGTTCACCCGCTTCCTTTGCGGTGCTCTCGAGAAGCCACGTCTTTCTCGCATCCGCCTTCTTCTTGTCAAACGCGAGGATGATGGACTCATCGGTCATGGTGTCCACATCAAATTTGACGGTGAGATCTTGAATCTTCTTGAAATATTCACGTGCCTCAGCGCTCGTGCTGGTTCCCAGACCCTTGTAGTATTTGATTCTCCAACCAGATTTACCACTTCCATACCAAGACCGGAACGCTGAATCAGTGTAAAAAGACTTCGTCTCAGAACCCTTAGTAGCTTTGATGATCGGTGTGACCATGCTCACGACAAAGTTGAACTTGAGGAGAGATGGCCAAAAGTAGTGGAACATGTTGAGAATGAGACCCTTGATATGGGAACCGTCATTGTCCGCGTCAGTCATGATCATGAGGCGTCCATAGCGAAGCTCTGAAACATTGGTATACTCCTTCCCTTGCTGAAGTCCCAAAATCTTCTTGAGGTCGTTGAACTCCTGGTTAGAGGTGAGCTGTGCCACGGAAGAGTCCCGGACATTCTTACACTTGCCTCGAAGTGGAAACACACCGTAGTGATCCCTTCCCACCACTGAAAGACCTGCCACAGCCAAAGTCTTCGCGGAGTCACCCTCTGTGACGATCAGGGTGCACTTACCAGATTGAGCTGTGCCAGCCTTGTTCGCGTCATCCAACTTGGGAATCCCAGTAATCTTGGACTTACGAGCACCGTCAGTCTTCTTGAGTTCCTTCATCTCCTTGAACTTTGAGAGCGCTGTGAGTTCATCCGCGATACCAGTCTTGAGCGCGTTCTTCACAAAGTTCTTGGGGGGCTCAAACTTTGAACCAAAGTCAGCAGCCTTTGAGGTGCATTCAGACTTCACCTGGCTCGAGAAGGTCGGGTTCTCGATGGTTGCCTTCACAAAGATGGTAAAGGCGTTCTTCACTTGTTGCGGCTTGAGCTTAATCTTCTTCGCCATGTCCTCGATGATCCCATTCGCGATAAGGTTTGCCACGTGATCCACATGGGTCCCACCTTTCATGGTGCAAATACCGTTGACGAAAGAGACTTGCTCGAGTCCATTTTCAGATGGACCAATGCACACTGACCAGCGGTCTCCAGACACAGAGGCGACATCTTGGACGCCTTCATGCATCTTGGCATAGGCTTCAAAGTTCTGTTTGGGGAGAACGCCCCCGTTGAACTTCACCTTACAGTTTTGGGTTGTGCAGATGTTGGCATCCCAAACTCTCTTTTGGAAAATGTTGTAGATGGTGTCGTCCATCTTGGTCATCCCAAACCTCTTCCACTCGGGTGTGAATGTGATAGAGACGGATGATGTGGCACCGGAATGCTTTTTTAGTTTCGGGGGTTCACAGACGGTCATGTTCCTCGACCACTTTTGGGTATACGTCTGCTTTGTCTCATGATCCTTGATGATCACTGAGAAGTCACTAGAATAAATGTTGGTCAACTTGGCACCATAGCCATTGCGACCACCCACGATGCGCTTTTGTGTGTCATCATAGTTCGTGCTCGTGAGAAGGTGACCAAAGACAAGTTCTGGGTTCCAGAGACCCTCCTTTTCATGCATACGAACACCAATCCCACCGAGGGGTCCGTTGTTCTCAATAGTCACTGAGCCCACACTCTTGTCGATGGTGACAGAGATGGAACTAACCTGTTTGGGGTGGAGAGAGTTGCGGTCGATGGCGTTGACCAGGATTTCATCAAAAATTTTCAAGAGAGCTGGGGAATATTTCAGGTTCTTCTTCGTGAAGGTGGACCCATTGAGAATCCAGTAGGGTTCAGAACCCTGCTCGACTGGACCGACATAGGAGTCAGGTCTCTTGAGGACGTGTTCAACGTGAGTGAGCTTTTGGACACTTTCCATATTTTCTTGGATTTATTACAAATCAAATCTCTAACTTAGGTAGTTTTTGTCACGACTTCCACTTGTCATAGTAGTCAATAGTCGCAAAGGCATATACTGCACGAGTTATAGACTGGTCCCACGGGTTACCCATTTCGTCCATGTATGCATCAGGTTCAGTGTCAAGATAAGGGTTTAGTTCTGCACAGCGCAAATTGAGCTCTTTATGGATTAGATCGATGAGGTTGTCGAACTGATCTTGTGTGAGTGCTCGGACAGTTGTAGCGAATTTTCCGTCCATGTTCAAAGAATGACGTACTGTGTCGACACATTTGATGAAAATGCTCAACTCATGCACGTTAAAGGTGTGGAGGTTCATTGCTACTTCGGACTGACCCATAAACCAGTTTTATAGGGGGTTCCTGAAAAATGGTGGGATCGGAGAAATTATCATATCGTCAGATCATAACACGATGCACAAAGGACCCTGGCACGTGGGCCCAGATTTGGGTGTGTCTTGGGTGAATTTTGTATGGGTATTTAGTGTGTAACCTGTAATTTTTGTAAAAATTCGGTTGGGTGTCCGGATTATTTCAGGTGCGAGTGGGAATGACGGATTATGAAAGATCGTAGCACATTTTATATTACATTGATTTTCAAAATTCCTCATGAGTTAATCTTACTCTAAAATTTCACAATTTCCCCAAATCCTCCAAGACTTTTAATACATAATTACGTTCTTCAGGGGTTGTTTCATGTGAACTTAACCTATGAGCAATTTCATTAAATATCCGTCGAATTTCGTCATGGGAAGTGGGCTTGATGGTTAGGATTTGTGCTGTTTCGCATAAAGATGTCATTTTTTTCTCGGAAGTTTGAAAGTATTGACCTTGACTTAAGTTTTCATTTTCTTGATGAGAGAAGCTACGAAATACATAACTGGTGGAACAGAAATAGAACCCATGGTGGTCATCACAGCCGCTTGAGCTTCTTCGGGTGTTTTGATTTCACCTTTGATAACCTTAGAGATTGACCCCTCCATGAGCTTATCTACCGTCGAATCGATGGGTTTCACTATCATGGGGATAGCTGAGACGCCTATCAGTGTAGGTAAGAAGTGGATTATTTGATTGTCATCCAGGTTGTTATTGGAAATAATGTTGGCAGCCATATTCACGATCACTCTAATAATCGACCCCGGCCAAAATACTGACGCGAGCATCTGCCACGTGAGAGTTTCAGTAGATATCCTTAGAGTATCCATAAACTTATCTTCTTCTTCGGCTGCCTGATACGCCTTCTCACCCTTGTCAATAGTGTCGAACAATACATACGACGCCGCAACACAGTAAGACGCTGGTAAACCCCAATCGGGGAGATATGACGTAAAGGCTTCACCAAGTTCATTCGCGTATCCCATGTAGCGCAATGAAGTTTCACGGTAAGGGTCGACATTCTTATAGGCGGTTGAATAAATCTTGAATCGTTTGTTGTGTTTTGGTTTGGGTTTATATAACATCGTTGGTGCAACAATGGAGAACATTTTTCATTATGAGTATTACTATTTAAAACTTTATGTATACTTAGGATATATGCTCACATTGGCCACCGTCCAACCAAAAGTTAACATTGCACGGAAATTTGAGAAGCGCGTCAATAAGGCTGTGGTTGGAACAGCTGTGAAAGTCATTGATAAATTGTATGAAAACAAAGACTATGATCGCTTCTATGTCCTCGAAACTGTTGCACGTGTGCCTTATTTCTCATTCGTTTCTGTCTTACATCTCTACGAAACCCTCGGTGTGTGGCGAAAAGCCGACTACTTGGAGACACACTTCGCTCAAACCATGAATGAGTTCCACCATTTGCTCATCATGGAAGACTTAGGGGGTGGTGATCGTTTTGTAGACAGATTCTTTGCACAACACATGGCATTCGCATACTATTGGTTGACGTGCTTGATTTACCTGGCTTCACCACGGATGGCGTATAACTTGTCAGAACAAATCGAGGAACACGCGTATCATACATACGATGAGTTCTTGAAACAAAATCATACTAGTTTAGTTCTTGAAAAGCCACCAGCTGTGGCTGTCAACTACTATGAAGATGTTCAAAACTTACATGACGTGTTCACAAACGTGAGAAACGACGAAGGTGACCACGTGAAGACCATGCAAAAGTGTCAGTCCGAGCTAATGGAGGTGTAAACTTTTCTCCACCTACTGTAAGAATGTATTTCTACTTTGTCGTAGCGATCTTCATACTCATCGTCATGATGCAGAACAAGACGAGAGGTATTACACATTCCATAGATAAACTCGTCAGACAATCCGCTCGGTACGCAACTGCCGCTCAACAAGACAAATCTCCGATGATCGCTGTCTTACACGCGAATTACGCAGCGGCGTATTTATACGCCCTCAAAGATATAGCCACAAACTCACAGATCCACAACGCCACTGGTATCGACGTGAAGAAGTTTACAGAGCATGTAGTCAACGTTCAAGACTTTGTAACAAAGAAGACGACTGAAAGCTGTCCAGAGTTTGTTGGTCAGGTAGATGTGTATCTCGCAGAAATTGGGGGTGAAGTTTGAGCACCTAAGTTGACCCAGTTTTTGTAAAATTTCAAGATTTTCAAAATGCAAATCATCCGTGACGAAGTTTGGCAGAAATGCCTGGCTGATGCGACAAAGATGCATCGGCTCTCCGAACCAGATGAAAGATGCTATAACCTGGCAGATGCGACGTGGAAGTGTAAGATGTCCTACAAGATGCACGAGATGAAGAAGAATGAACGGCAAATCATCGTGATCGACAAACCCCCAGAACCAAAGAGCGCGCAACGTACCGCAATCAAATTATGCGATGCGATGACCATGGCTGGAAAACCCTGTTCGTTCAGGGCTGTGTGTGGTGATTTCTGTAAGAAACACAGAATTGACAAGAATGAGATGGGAGTCAAAATTAAAATCCAGGGGTAGTATAGAACAATGTTAGATCAGGATAGTCTTAGACCCGTTATAATTTCAATGGCTCTTTATATCACTGTGTGCACGCTCGTCCCTATACTTTTCAAAAAGCCAACTGGCGTCCAAGTCATTGACGACCTAACACTTTCGGTCATTCGTCAAAAGGAAATGTTAATGAGCGGCACGATCCTCGTTGGTCTCATCACCATGGGAACCAATTACATTCACGACGAACTCATTTAAAACATTTTCCCTCCCGACTAATTCCCGTGTATATGTGTGATCCATGACGCGCACCCGCTTTTCATACGCGTCCCTCATGAATCCTAAAAGTTGATCAAAGTTTGGTTTCCCCCATTCCATACCTTTTTGGAAGAGGAAATCATCTTGCTCCAGCTTTTCGAGTTCACAGTCGATGAGATAAGGGGTCTTGATGTATTCAGGAGCACCTCCGTAATTTGTGATGATCACGGGTTTATCGCGTATAGCGGCTTCGACAGCGCCCATACCGACACCCTCAGAATGTGAAAAACTTACGTAACAATCTGATCTATGGTGAATCTCGTCCAACTTTTCTTCGGAAATCAACCCATTAATCACTTCAACACGTGGGAGTTGAATGTCAATATCCTGTTTACACGTCGCTTTCACAACCAGGTGAGTATTGGGTTCATTGAGTCTGATGAACGCCCTCAATACTTCTCTAAAGTTTTTACGCGGATCCATGACATTACCGATATGATAGAAGACATAAGGTTTCTCCACAGATGGTGGAATGTGGGCGTGTATCACAAAGAATTCATTCTTTGGAAATTGTTTAGACAACACTCTTTTACAAAACTCACTCGGAACTGCGACCCTTTTGAATTCATTCATGATCAGACCGTAATCTGTATGAACAGTTTCTGTTTCACACACCGTCATACAGACCAGGTTCTTAACACGGGATCGAATGTAGTTTAGGTGTTTCAGGTGATCTTGAACTGGAAGAAGAAAGATGAGTCCATCATCCGCCTCAGGAAGTTCACTACCGATCAAGTAGTAACCACAATTTAGTAACCTCGTGTACTTCTTGGCGTGTTGACCGATCCCACTCAACGTCGCGGGACCAATTATGATCATTAGCTTAAAAACAAATCTTGTTTTTATATATAGTATCATGAGTTCTCTCCGTGAAGAAATTATCCAGGAAATGACAAACCCCCGTGTAGACAAAAAGCGTCTTTTTGATATCCTCTTGAAGATTGTAGACAGTGGTGGTGCAGATGGTGTTGGACCCCAGGGGCCCCCCGGCCCCCCCGGCCCCGCCGGTCCCGCTGGTGAGCGTGGTCCTGTGGGTCCCGCTGGTAAGTCTGCCATCGCTACCACCACCACAGCGAAGAAAACCACCACAAAGAAGAAGGTGGAGACATCATCCACTTAAAGTATACGTTACAATGATAATTACATGTTGACTCTCAGTTACACACCTACCCGTATTTACAATTCGTCAAATAAAAAGCCACGGAATCCAGAATCGAGACCGCAGAAATATCAGATTGTGGAAACAGCGCAACTCATTCAGATGCGTCACCAGATTGCTAGATATAAGCAGTCTGAAAAGAAGCTCAGATTGCTGGCTTCGTGGGGTTTGCGCGCTACAGAGTCGTCACTGAGCGATTTGCGTGGAATCTTGGAAACATTGGACGAGCTTTATGGAGAAGACGCCTTTGAGGATGAACTGTAGAACTTACCAAATATTCGCTACTGATGACACTAATATAGATATGATGGTTCCATTTCTATATTAAGGTTTATCTATCCCCGTAAAGTTCCAAAATATCTTTGACTATGGGTGATCGTTCTATATCCACATGCTCAAAAACGACACTATCGATTCTTTTCATTTGTTTACCTTTTACTTTGTCATAGATATCTTTGAGTCCATTCTCGTCATACTTTCTGTCATGTTGGTTCAGGTCTCCGGTGATGACCATTTTACTGTCGTCACCGATACGGGTGAGTAACATTTTCATTTGGTTAGGTGTTGAATTCTGCATCTCATCTGCTATGATGAAAGAATCTTTAAAAGTTCTTCCTCTCATATATGCCAAGGGGCAAATTTCTAGGATCTTTTCTTTTATCATATACTGAATGTCCGCTTGGTTGTAATATTCACCAAAGATGTCCATGATGGGTCTTATCCACGGGTCCATCTTTTCCTCTAAAGTGCCTGGAAGATATCCAATGTCTTCTTCTACAGATACAACTGGTCGTGTCATTATTATTTTTTTGTAGGATTTGTCGTTATAGCCCGTTATAGCAGCTATACAGGCTAACATGGTTTTACCCGTTCCAGCTGGGCCAATGGCGAAAACCATCTGCTTATTTGGGCTATACAACATCCGATTGTAGTCACGTTGTCTATCACTTTTAGGAATCACGTTTGGGCATACGTCTTTTTCTTCAAACTGTAACTCTTCTTCGTAATAGTCCGTTTCGTAAGATGATGAGAGGGAATATTTCATTCGACGACCCTTTTTACCCCCCATACTTTTTACGCAGAAGTTTTATTAACCCACCAAATAAACCCACTTAATAATGTGACCAAAAGAACCACAAGAAGACCGAACGAATATTTTTTAGGGTTTTCCTCTGGAGGTTTGTCGGGGAGTTTTCGAACGTTTTCATTGAGTGTGTCAATTTTTTTGAGCAACTTTTCCAAAGCTCTTAGAATTTGAAGTTCGCGGTCTTTTGGTTTCTCTTTCACATTTACGGTGGTAATCTCGAGAACCATATACCAGTTTGAAGATGGATTCAATAATAAATAATCTCCATCATCTTGACTCTCGAAAATCTTAAAGTTAAGTTTCTTGATTGAGATAGGATTGAAATAATTTGTCTTTTGGGGGAACCTACGCCATTGTTTGTCTCGTAAAATTGTATGCGAACTATGTGTAAAGTGACGCTCGAGAGGAACTCGAGCTAATATCTGTCCATGACGTTCATCTAATATTTGTGCCACTTTAGGGATTTCAGGACATACAATATCCACAAACTTAGGTATATCATTAGGATGCTCATCAGAATTAGGACTAGCTGCACCAACTTGTGTGATGTAGAAATCAACTATCTTGATACCTAGAACACGGCTCATATCTTCCACGTGGGTATTCGACTCGAGGGTCAAATCCAATGCGAATGTATTATTTGTCCCGTTCACTAAACCGGATTCAAGAATCACATACTGAGTCTTCTTTGGGATATCGTCCAGAGACATTCTATTGTAATCCAACAAAAAAAAGTCTGTAGTACTAACATGGAACAGATCCGACGATACAAGAAAGAAATCGGAATCGCTGTCATCGTGATAATAATCCTTTCTATCATATCTTCATTTTTCAGTGGAAGTAAGAAGGACGAGTCCATAGCGTTGACAGTTGATGGACCCGAAGTGGCGTTGACAGGTGATGGACCCGAAGTGGCGTCGACAGGTGATGGACCCGAAGTGGCGTCGATGAGCAGAGAAGATATGGAGCGCACAGTGGTCGATGTGAAGTTCGGGGGAAGTGCTTCCATCGACCCCTCTAAACTGGCCGAAGTACGACTAATGGCTTCGAAACTATCTTTCAATAATTTAGACATTAACGAAGATAACAGAATTTCAGCAGACGAAATTCCTGACGGTGACCTCAAAGATGAGCTATTTGGTTATGATCTAGATAAAGATGGGGTCCTCGTTCTAAGTGAGTATCATGAGTTTTTCCTTGATAGACAATCTAAGAAAAAGGGAAAGGGGGTGGTCACAAGAAGTGATAACCTGTCCGTATCTTCGGAATAAATAAAATAAAGTGTAAGTGTAAAGATGATCGCTATGCAAGTCATGAGACCTCGTGTCATTAAGGTTTACGCTAAGAAGGGCACACAACCTCGTAAGAAAGAGATCAACCCTATCAAAAAATTCATGATGGACTTTTTCAAAATCGAGGAGATCGATTATGAAAAGTTCCGTAAAGAGAATACGTGGGCCATTCGCCCAACTAAGAAGAAATAATTTTCAATTTGAAATCTTTGTCAAATCCATCAAAACGGATCTTACCCTCATCCACAAGACGCTTAATCGTGTGACCAACTTCTATGTTGTCGTTATACGCCTTGGCATGTCGTGGTTCAGAATTCAAATCGGGCATGAGCATGTTGAAAGCCATCATCTTTTGAGCCATCGAGAGTTCCTTGTCTTGGAGCACACGGAGGATATCCTTGGGAATCTTTGAGAAATCCATTACTCTTTACTTGGATTTTTTCTTTAACTGTTTGCTCTTGGATTTGGGCTTTATATATTTTGAATCAAACGACGCGCTGGCTTACCCCTGGTCGCCCTCATGGACTTGCGAGCGGTGGGAGGAGAAGGGGTCTTCTTCCTCTTTGCCATACGCTTGGCTGTCATGTCGTTGCACAACTCCTCCTTAGTCTTCAAGACCATTTTGTAGAGTTGACTCTCAGGAAGAACTTTTTTCGCAGCCTGAACAACGTTGGCCTTCTTGTGGTATTTGCACTTCTTACGGCCAACCTTCAAATCACCTTTATTATCGATGAAAATCATTGTTTACTTTTTAGAGAGAAAATAAGTTCACCCCATACCCCAACTAGTCTTTAAAAGTACTTAAAAGTATGACTCGTTTTCTATATAACTCGAAATGACTGTGTGTGAACATAATCGTTATCAACCCGATTGCATCCTATGTGGTGGTAAGAATATATGTGAACATAAACGTCGACGAAGAGAATGCCTCCAATGTAAGAGTGAGGGTGTGAAGGCGTTCTGTGAACACGGGAGACTTCGTCGTATGTGTTTACCATGTAACGGCTCCTCTGTGTGCCCACATGGACGTCACCGTTCATTCTGTATGGATTGTCCGATTTCAGATTTTAGCTACGCGAAACTCTGTAAAATTTGTAAAATTACACGAGTCGATTCCCATAAGGGGGTCTACACTTGTAGGGGATGTAGAGTGCTCGACATGGAACGTATTGAACACCGGTTTGGAGACATGATCATCGGACACGTGGGACATCCACCCAACTCTAAAGATAAGAGCATCGTGAAGACAGACATTTGTGGGAATTTGGACCGACGACGTCCAGATCTCCTCTGGGTTGTCCCCGGAAAACTCGCGGTGGTCGTAGAGATTGATGAAGATTCACATGTGGGTAGAGAGACCTCATGTGAAGTTCGAAAGATCAGTGAACAGAATCTGGCCATCGGGGGAATGGAAGAGGTCCAATATTTCCCAATCGTCACGATCCGAGTCAACCCCGATAAGTGTGACGTCTCCGACGCCTCCCTCGAGGATCGCGCCATGTATGTGGGTGAACTCGTGAAGAAGCTGATTCACAATGACTATGACGTAGAGCAAAATGGGGGTGCCAAGATTATCTTTTGCTACTACCACACAAAGAGTCAGAAACATATCAATGAACACAAGAGACACTGGAACTGTGAGGTATTCCCGGTAGATAGACTCACCGAGCTCGCCGAGATGGCAGAAGTGATTGAGGCGGCGGAGGACCTAAGTAGAATCCAAATATTGTAATTTTCAAGAAAAAAATGACGACTCTCTCCGATTTCGAACACAAGCTCGATACTCTCATCAAGACGTACCCGGATGGGGTGCCTCGTGATGAAATGAACGAATTTTTTGAATACACGATCGAAAACAAGGATGTCCTCCTTTACGGAGTGAGTGATGAACTACTCTACGCCGTGTGTGACAAAGCTTATGATGACAAACGTTTTCATACATACGGTGAAACCATTAATGGTCTTATCGATGAATTCAGGGAAGTGAATCCGAGTCCGGCTGCCACCGCGAACAAACAGTTCGAAATGAATGCTGTATCTTGGGCTGAAAAAGCCGCAGCTCGAGATCAGAGGATGTATCTAGTATCTAACACACGAATCATGGATATGATGAAAGAGATGATGGAACATTCGGACAAGATGGCGGGTGAATCAGAGAAAAATCAACCCATTGTGGGTAAAATCTTCGCACTCAAGTTTGCACCCGAACCAGTGAAGACACCTAGCATCTATGAGCGTGTCTGTAGGATGTTTTAGGGTCTTTTCATAAATACGGTAAATTTTAGGTCTTTACGCCTGACGTTTTGTCGTGAGAAGGGGTTTTTGAAAAGAACTTTATTTGGTTGAGCAGAAAATGCTTTCCTCACAGACATTTTGGCAAGTTTTGTGAAAGTATTAGGTGTGATGTATCTAAAATTATCTATTTTGATCGCTTTATCAAACTCCGAGAACTTGTTGAAACTTATATTATTATTCGGAAAGTTATTCACCAATTTCTGATCCCACGCAACACCAAATCGTTCTATCTCCAGTTTCCTTCTGTTATTGATTTTTTTTTCAAGGGCTGCTATCCTTTTTCTTAAGTTATTATTACTTTCCAATATCTTATTTTCCCGTGTGCTCATTTAAGATATGTATATAAAAAAATCACCTCAAATCCTTATCAGCCGTGTAGTACGTCTTCCCCTTAGTGGCGAAACTATGAACCCTAGCATACCCCCACGCTTGTGGAGAGGCTCCCGGACGATGCCCGGTTCTCCACGCAGCGAGACCCCTGTTGTAGATGGTTTGGACAGTCTTTAGAGGAATCTTAGTAGCCTTAGCAATTTCAGGGAGGGATTTGGCTCCCGGATACATTTTCCTAAACTTTTGGGTGTAGGAGGAAGTCTTTGTCTTTTGCCCCTTGTCCGTCTTGAATCCTTTATAGTCTCGCTTGAGCATTTTCTTATAGCGGGTCTCAACTTCTCCGAGAGTTGTAAGCCCCCTGAAATATTTGAGGGGTGCGTAGATCCGACCCTCCCTTTTACGCAGTTCCCCAACCTTCTTGGTAATCTGAGCATCGCTCAGGGGCATCTTACTTTGGCTTGAGATATTTTATAGCCGCCCCTATGCTGGAGTAGATGCATTTTCCAAACCTGACACGGCCAGTCCTGGGATTATAGTACCCAACGTGACCATTGAAGACTGCCTTGTGAAGTTCCACCATATAAAAAATACGAGATTATAATAATCAGCGAGGATGGGTTTGTCGATTATTATGGGAAATATGTTTTCTGGTAAAACATCTGAACTCATTCGGAGACTTAAGCGCTTGAAAGTCATCGGAAAGAATATTCTTGTCATCAACTCAGCGAAGGATACGAGATCTCCTGACCAAGTATTGAAGACACACGATAACGTAAAGTTCAACTGCCTCAAAGTTTTCGATCTTTTCAATGTTCTCAACATGAGGGAATTCGACGAGGCTGACATCGTAGCCATCGACGAAGCCCAGTTTTTTACACAGTTGAAGAAGTTTGTAGAGTGCTGTCTGTCTGTTAACAAATCGGTGCTATTGGCTGGTCTAGACGCTGATTCATTTCAATGTAAGTTTGGAGAACTCGTTGATTGTATACCCATGGCGTGTGACGTGACCAAACTTTCAGCTCTGTGCATGCGCTGCAACGATGGGACTCCAGGCCCATTCACGAAACGCACAGTGGAAGATAAAACCCTCGAGCTCATAGGTGGAAGTGATATGTACATAGCGGTATGTCGTAAACATCTCATCTGTTGACGTCCAAAATCAGGACGACCCTCTTTCCTTCACCGGTCTTTATGAGTTCGTGATACCTCGAGTGATCAAAAATGAATTCCTCACCCTCTGCATGTTGGTGTGAACCACTCTCAGTGTAAAGGGTGCACTCACCACCACCATGTATGGTGATGTGATATCTAAGGAGGTGATTAGATTCGGCTCGATGAGGGTGCAATATCATGGGTCCCTCACTCACAGCGAACGCGGCAACTTGGGTATCTATACATGGAATCTGCTTTACAAGGCTACTCAACATGGGAAAGTCTTTAATTTTGTAATAATAGTAATTTTCATTCTTCTCAAACCAAGGACTAACATCGTGGTAGTAGCTCTTCTTCAATGTGGGGTGGACGGTTTCAAACTCTTCTTTGATCTTGTCAAAATGAAACTTTATCAACATGAGACCGGGATAGTTCTTAACTGAACACTCCGAGTTGAAGTGGATCAAATCCCTGAATGTATTTCTGATTCCACAGAGAGGTCTCATGGGATTTTGAAAGTATAGGGTGTCTATGGGAAATTTGAAAAAGTCGTAGACGACCATCAAAGTTGGCACCAACAGGAGACTCCACATTATTTTCTCAGTAGATAATAAAATGCCCGGTTATACCGAACCCCTAGAGCCCGAGCCCACCAAGGAGGTCAAGGATGTGAAGATTCGTTTCCAGACTCCCTCTATCTCGAAGCTGACTATCGTTCAGATGGTCATCGTCGCCATTATCGTCGGCTACGCGTGGACCGCTCGCAAGATGAAGGGTGTCGTGGTTTCCAGCCTCGCTATTGCTATTGCCCTCCTCCACATGTATGATCACCTCTACCGTGTTAAGCGTGGTGATGAGCACCTCTTCTTCCTTCCCAAGAAGGAGAAGTATGGCTGCAAATCTTGCAAGATGTAAATTTTTTTAAAAGCGTATTATAAGTATGCGCGTCAAAATTTCTCGTAGCCCTAATCCCATAAAGAAATTTAGGGCCACGTTAGAAGACGGCAGGACTGTTGACTTTGGTGCACGTGGGTATTCCGACTACACCAAACACAAGAATCCTTCACGTATGCGTTCCTACGTGCTTCGACACGGGGGACAGATTCCTAAAAGCACGATAGCAGAGAAAGATCCCAAAAAGATTCAAAACAGGATGTTGGGGGTCACTCTCAGTGACAAAGAAGATTGGAAAATGAGCGGTATCAACAGTGCTGGTTTTTGGTCACGTTGGTATCTCTGGAGTTTTCCATCTTTCCGAGAAGTTGAAAGGTTCATGTCTAAGAAGTTTGGTCTAGTGTTTACTCGCTAGCTGCAGGTTCATCAGGGGTGGCCACTTCGTTTAAGATTTGTTCGACGAGTTCAGTTGGACTCAACTCAAGCATTTCTTTGAGATCTTCACAAGTATCTTTCATTTCTCGTCTAGCATCACCATAATCATTAAGAGGTAAACAGTGTCCGTCATCATCTCGGCGTGAACATTGCTCAGCCTTGACTAGATCAACTTCCTTGTAAAGTTCTTTCATCTCCTCTGTTGGCTCTATGTATTCTTTGCTGTAGTCCCCCCAGTCTTTCTTACCCCCTAAAGTCCAAATACTATCACGCCCCTCCCCTTGATAATACTTTTCACTTTCTTTGAGCTTATCCACAAATTCCTGTGATGTGACTTCATCGTATAGTTCGCAGAGCTCTGGTGACTTTTCCTGAATTTTTGTGAATATTTCGATCATCTTGTTCTTCACAGTCAGATCCTCACTCGCCAGTTCAGTTTCGGGTAAATCTAAACTTATCAACCTCAGTTCATTGGTCAATTGAATGAATTTCTTTAATTTCTTCAATTCGAAGCTCTTGGTGAAGTGAGGACCAGTCCCCGGTATGAGACCAGCGGCAAAGGCCCCGCTCGCCGAAGATGAAGACATCATACAACAGCAACACAGTAGAAGAATAGTTGCCATTTATAGTACTTCACATTTTATTTCGGAGACCCTTTTTCATCTGAACAGCCCTAAGTTCTGCCATGAGCCTGGCTCTTGCGTTGTTGATGGGTGGTCTCACTGGAGGTCTCATTCTAGGAGGAGGGGGGGGAGGAGGAGGTGGGCGAGGACGAGGAGCAGGCCCATTAGGAGGTGAAATCAAAACTGTTTTGCAAATTTTGATAACCTTCTGGGCATTCTTCACACTGTTCTCAAAGTTCATGGTAATTTTCGAACGAAGTTCTCTCCCTGTGAGTTTGACACGCTTTCCATCCACGTTTTTCGTGACACGTAGACCCAACTTCTTGGCTTTGTTTTTCAAGTCTCGGTACTGCATATAGTATCAATACAGAATAAAATCCTTGAACGTATCGATATCTCCATCATTAATTAGATGAATATAGTTCATTTCTTCACTATTTAAACATAGAACGTCGACCTCTGATTGTTCATAAACCTTTTTTAAAGTGATTCCTAAACTATCTAGATGTAATAATATAATCACCAAGTCATCAAAGTCGAGTGAACTTAGACCCATACGAAATTTTACCTTGTTTATCTTAAACGACCCATCATCATTTTGGACTAAAAAGTGTTTTTTTATGAAGTGTTCAGTATCGTTTCTGGGTGAGATTCCTATACGATTAGCGAGTTGAGAAAAGTCCATCAAATCATGTACTCCAGAAATCAACTTTTTAACGAAGCCTTTTTTGATTTGAGAGAGAGACATCTTAAAATGTATAAAGATTAAAAAGACAAAAACAATAAGATGAACGATGTCATTGAACTAAGGGTATTGATACATAAGGTTCTTCTCCCACGGATTCGAAACCTGGAAACTGAAGTAATTGCACTCAGGAGACATACGTGGCCATACGTTCAGTCACGGAAAGAGACCACTCAACTGGACGATATGGAAAGCAAAATCGACTTCATGAAAAACCTTGATGATGAAACCATCAGGGACCTTATTAACAGGAAGTCGAAGTTGTGTAGAACGTCAGGATCTCAGGGAAGGGAGTACGACATTATAAAATATCACTTATAAGTATATGGACTTTTTAAGCTTACCTATCACCGCCTTGACGACGATGTGTGGCAGTGTATCAGCTATGCTACCCGCCTCTAATCTGCTCCCAACCTCTGAAGGACCCCTTAACGACAAGGAACTGGGTGGCTACGTCGTGACTGTCGTTTGCCTGATCATATGCATGTATATGATTATCAGAATGCCTTTCAAGACACCCCCGATGATGGCAGCTTGTTGTTGCTTCCTTTCTTCTTGCAGCACGAGCACTTCGAGAATAGCCAGGGATGTTCAAAGGCGTGTTGGGGAACAGCCGGAACCCGAAGGTGAGGCTGAAAAAGAAGACTAAAAAAAGTTGTCAGTTCTATAAAGATTTACCGTGAATGGATCAGTTTTACCAGTTATTGAAACTGCTTCATTTCCATAAAGTTCCTGGCACCCAATATCCTCCATACAGTCTCTAGAGTTGTGAGACAATGGGATAGAATATAGGTTATCACCCCCAGTGGTCGTGTAGTAATGATACCTGTCCCTTCTCCCATGAACTTCTTTACCATACAGTGGTAAAGTTTCACCAGTCTCGTTAGTAAGAATGCCCATCTGCTGTGTGTGACCAGGTTTGTATTGCTTCAGTGGTGGACCACGGAATTCCGGTTCTCGTGTAGGCATAAGCACTGGAGGACGAGGAAGCATGGGAAGTGGTCTTTGTATGGGCATGTTAATCTTAACAACCTTAGGATTGTACCACATGTATGCCACAGCAACAGTCAAAGCAAATAGTATCACCCACATGATCTGTGTCTTTGTCTTGTTCTTCATTTATAGTACTAAAAGATTTAAATTAAAGGGTTGTCATGTTTCTTTAACAGATGATCGTTTTGGCAATCGACATTGGGTATCATAACATGGGACTCGTTCTCGCCGAATCCCTGACTGGTCCATCGATAAAAGTTGAGTACATAAAAAAAGTTAGTCTTGAAGACTATAAGTACTTGAGATCGAACGACATGGTTGATTTGGTTCCTTTAGTCGTAGAAGATCATCAAGCAATATTCGATTCAGCTGACAAAATACTGATAGAAAGACAACCACCGGCTGGATTTACAAATATAGAAATACTTTTGCATTACATGTTCCGTGACAAAGTTACACTCGTTCATCCCGTTAGTGTGCACACTCATTTCGGTATGAGAAACCTGAATTACGAAGAGAGAAAGGAGAGAACAACTTCAATTGCCAAGAGGTATACAAATTTCGAAATCCCTTACGAAAGAAAGCATGATATTGCCGATGCCTTGTGTATGATCATTTATGACAACTTCAAGTGCTCGACACACTTTTTTGACAGGTTCAAATATGTTCCTAAGATTTAATTCGTCGTATGCATGCAATCACCACTATCAATGCCAACATGTATGGCCCAACAGTCTGTAAACATATACTGACTGATCGAACTAGGATTTCTACAATCGTAAACGTATCGACCGAGACATGTTCTACAGTCGTAGCACCTTTTTCAACTATTCCCCCTATAGCTCCCGTGATTGAAAATGGTGCTCGTATGCATTTCAGGATTGCATGCCGAATTTCACATTTTGTTCGTAATACGTTCATCACGAAATCGTGTTCTGCCATTCGTATGGCCATTCTTTCTCTATTCGTGTAATAGATCAGTATAATTCTGTATCGATAGTTTGTATATTGTTCGTATATCGTTTCTGAACATATTAAACTTACCAATACGGTAACGAGTCCTAAGAACTTCGCTCGTATCATTTGTAATTTGGCACTCTCAAGCTTTATGTACGTTTAGAATGGGTACCATGAGCTTGGAAATGTGGTATTCATCGAAGACGTGAAAATTCGTCAAAATCAAACCAGCTCTGTACGCCCTCTGTCGATTGCCACTATCCACAGCTCCAAATTCGAAAGCATCAAAAAGTTACGAGCGTTTTTTGTTTTCCATACGATCCGGTACTACGATCCAAAATTTCGTATGTTTGTGGTTTTTTATTTTTTCATGAGACCCATTCCATGATTTACGTTTCCTGATTGGCTCCCGAAATTGACTGACGAATGAACTGCTTAGTTTGATTTTTCTGAATTTCTCTAAAAACCGAATTATGGGTTAGTCGACTTTTCTCTCAGGGAGTTTGATTTGCACCTTTTTTTTCTTCTTTTTTTCACCGTATATAGTACAATGCCAACTTCTCAACAAGTTCGAAATGCCAAAAGTAAACTGAAGAAAACCCTAACCCGTAACAGGAGTAAACCCATGTTACCCAACAGACAGTTATTAAACCTCATCAAGGTGGACAAACACATTCAGGCCATCAAAAGAAACCTTCTACGAGTGCAGGAGATGGTCAGGAACTCCAAGAAGTGAGTCCAGTTCTTGTGTGACTGAACAAATCTTGTGGTCGTATTCCTCTCTCATGACATCGTATTCCCCTTGAATCCTCTGCAACAATTCTTCTCTGAATTCACAGTCGTTGTTACTCTGTATGCATTCAGACAAGTATTCGTATACCTGTGTCATGTTCATATACATGAAATACAGATCACTTCTATGACGAAACAATTGAGAAAGTTCTTCGTCCATCTTAGGTGATCTTTTTGCCCTTCAGAATCTTACTTAGGTCTTCGACAAACAAGTTGAAGTGCCCGAGCCTGTACTGCACTAGTGCCCAAAGTGCGAAAAACATCGTCTTTGTCATCTTGTTGACGTCGTTCTCCTCCATCTTATAGATGGGTCCGACCACACGTCCCATGAAGGTTTCGTCTTTGTGTTTACCGGTGATAGCCATCTCAGCCTGGGTCAGGGCACACGTGTCATCGTTCACAGACCAGTGGTAGAAGATGAATGGGATCACCATAGAATAGAACTCGAGATTACGTTTATCGTTCAGGAATGGAGTGACCAAAATCCAAACGAGGAAAATGAAATGAATCACGAATATTATGTTCATCTATTATAAGATGAGCTCAGAAATTAATATGGATGAAATGTGGAACGAATACCATGAAGATATACTGCGTCAATGGGGTGAGCAGTCCGCGTGTTATAGGTATATGCACCACAAGGCATTCCTTATGTTCAAGAGGATGAGTCTACGGTTCAATTTACCTGTGATTGTTTTATCGACCATAACCGGAACCGCGAACTTTGCTCAAAGCACCCTTCCTCCAAGTATACGAAGCACAGCCCCAGCCATCATAGGTGGTATGAATCTTGTGGCTGGACTGATCGCCACGATCATGCAGTTCTTGAAAATCAACGAATTGATGGAGAACCATAGGACTGCCGCTTTGGGTCACGGCAACTTGTCTCGAAACATTCGCTTACAGTTAGCACTTCCACGAGAGGAACGTAAGAAGGAAGGCCTGAAATTCGTTGAGGAATGTAAGACAATGTATGATAGTCTTCTCGAGCAATCACCACCCATACCGAAACACATCCTCGTCGCGTTTGAATCTGATTACCCCTACGAAGGTAAGTTTACCAAACCTGAAATACTCGTGGTCAGACCAATTCCTTTCTTGAAACCACCAAAAACGGTTGAACCCATTCGAGCGATCACAGTCAACACACCATTTGAGAAGTTTGGTAAGATGTTAGCACCTTCTGACGACGAAGAAGAGGAAGAAGAAGAAGAAGTTGAGGAAGAATTTGAAGAGACTAAATCTGACGATGGAGAACAGAAAGACGTTGAGCAAGGTAAAGGAGAATAATAAACATGACAAGATTGGTAACAATTGTGCACGCCACGTATGGTATAATTTTCCTTTTTAAAGGTTCTACGATACGCTTATGTAGTGCGTCATTCTCAAGCACTAAATCTATGGCTTGATTAGTAAGATCATCGATGGATTCTTTCATTAAAGTTGTCCCACAAAAAAAATTTGAAAAGGTTCACACGATACACTCGAAGAAAATTGAGTTGGTGCGGAAGTACATCAAGGAGGGGAAGAATGTATTCATCTGTGGTGCGATCGGTGTGGGCAAATCATTCATATTGAAAGAAGCTTTGGAGGGTCTAAATTCAGTGGAGCTTCTCGCTGAACACATGAAGTCGAAGTCTTTGTTCCTACCTTTCATACGACCATCAACGAAACATGTTTACATAGATGACTATGATCCAATTTTCAAACCGATAGTGGAGAGTGTCTCAGACGGTGATAGAATATCTCGCGGATCACTAGTAATCACAACAACAAACATGTGTATGTATCCAAACTTTGAGACTGTTTTCATTCCAAAACACAAACCTGAAGTTCTACTCACTTTGGTCGATGAGATAACTCCACAGATCGAAGCGTCTGCCATCAAGTGTAACGGCAACATCAGAACTTTCTTTTCATACGCAGATGGTTATGATCTTATGGATGATTTTAAGACACCAAAGGAGTTCATAGCGGACGTATTATGTGACTTAAATCCCATACAAATTCACGATAGCATTTCAGAACATGGTCACGTATGGGACATTTTCCAAGAAAACTATCTTAGCTCAGTGGGTGTCGACATTGAAAGAATAACGACATCCTTTTCAGATGCGGATTTCTACGACACCCATATTTATTCCCGTGGAGCGTGGAATCTCATGCCTTACTTTGTCTTGCACGCGTTAACCATACCCAAACACTCCCTCGGTGAGCCCCTCGACAGAGATAAGATTCGTCCAGGGAGTTGTTGGACAAAGTTGGGAAACTACAAGATGAGAAAGCAGAAATTCGAGGAGATACGGAAAAAGTCGAGATTAGGTCTCGGTGTGGAAGAACTATGTCTTTTGAAGAATTATGCGGAAAAGGGGAACCTAAGTCAACTCATAGATTATAAAATCACACCTCAAGACTTTGACGTGATCAACCATCTCGCGGTTGGAAACAATTTAAAGTCAAGAGACGTTACAAAAGTAAAGAAGGCCCTGAAGAATGTCTACGAAGGAAGATGAAGCTGAAGAAGTCTCTGAGTGTGTCAAGGTTATTGGAAACGAAATTCTATTCTATGCCGACGTTGATCGTGAAAACGCTCTTGACTTCGTTGAAAAATTTAAGAAGTTGGAGATTGAACTTCTTAAAAGAAAGGCTGAACTCGTTGGTTACGAACCAATCATAAGGGTTCATATCATGAGCGAGGGTGGATGTATCTTCGCGGGTATGACGATGATGAACGTATTGGAATCTTCCCGTGTTAAGGTTATTACCATCGCCCAGGGGTCTTGTTGTAGTGCTGCCACGTTCATGTTACTCGGAGGTTCTGAGAGGCGTATGGGGAGGAACGCGTATGTTCTCATTCACCAGATTTCCACAGAAATGTGGGGTAACTTTCAAGAACTTAAACACGAGCTCAAATCGAGCACCAAGTTTATGAAGATGTTGAAGAAGATGTATCTATCCAAGACACAAATTCCCGAACGTAAATTCAGGAAGCTAATGAGGAAGGATATATATCTATCCCCAGCAGATTGTCTGAAGTATAAGATTGTAGATACAGTAGAATAGTTTTAATATAACGTCTTAAATTTCCTTCTTTCCTGACTAATATTTGAAGCGCGCTTATATAGACATAGGATACATATGACGATGAAAACCACACAAAAGGTGTTTACATTCATCGGAAAAGTTTTGCTTTCTGGAGGCCTAAGTCGCTCCATTCTACCGTAATTTACAACCGGCAAATCCGGCATCTAATTAAAGTTAAGAAATTAATTGCACGTATAATGGAACGTCTCATCAAACAAGATAAGTATGGTCACGATCGCTACATTGACATCAAAGTAGAGGACTTGAAGGATGGAACCGCGGACATCGTGAAGATCTCTGGCATTGTAGGGAGTGACAAGTTTTCGGAGTCACGAACCAATGTCAAAACTGGTTACGAAAAGGCTCTCAAGAGAGCCCAAACCATGTGGAACAATGAGCATACCAAGTGGGATCCTCTAGAGTCGACCTGCA